>Ga0209057_1000004_pt1 | contig 195687 bp, 178 predicted proteins | sample GraSoiAngelo_146_FD_185903 | JGI IMG/M metagenome (GOLD analysis project Ga0209057, IMG submission 185903) | Grasslands soil microbial communities from the Angelo Coastal Reserve, California, USA - 14_1009_05_30cm (SPAdes) (version 2) | ecosystem: Environmental > Terrestrial > Soil >...
GATGCACGCCGGCGCCCAATGTCCCGTCGTCCGCACCGACACGCGGATGCGCGACGTGATCTACGAGATGTCCAGCAAGAAGCTCGGCATGACCTGCGTCGTCGACGGCGCCGCTGACCGGGCAACGCTCGTCGGCATCATCACGGACGGCGACCTGCGACGGAAGATGGAACAGGCACCAGACATCCTGTCGCTGCTTGCCGCCGACGTCATGACACGCAACCCGATCGCGGTGCCGCGCAGCATGCTCGCGGTCGAGGCGCTCAACATCATGGAACGCCATCACATCACGGCGGTAGTGGTCGCCGACGGCGATCAGCAGAAACACGTCGCCGGCGTGGTTCACCTGCACGACCTCTGGCACACGGAGATGTTCTGATCACCGCACGAGCGGCGCGCATCAGACTGGTCCTGTTCGACGTCGACGGGGTGTTGACCGACGGAAGGATTCTGCTTCACGCGGATGGCACCGAGAGCAAGCAGTTCGACATCAAGGATGGAACGGGCATCGTGCTCGCGCAGCGCGCGGGACTGACGGTCGGGTTCCTCTCCGCGCGGATGTCGGCCGCGACGCACCAGCGCGCGACGCAGCTGGGCGTCACGCTCTTGCACCAGGGCGTGCCGAGCAAAATCGAGACCTATGGACAGATCGTGGACGAGCTGCTGCTCGACGACGAGCAGGTCGCGTACATGGGCGATGACATCGTCGATCTGGCCGTACTCGCGCGCGTCGGCCTCGCCACGGCGCCCGCGGACGCGTCGCCGGACGTCCGCTCGCGCGTGCACTGGGTGAGCCAGGCCGGCGGAGGCCGCGGCGCGGCACGCGAGCTGATCGAACTGATCCTGCGCGCACAGGACAAGTGGGCGCCGCTCGTGGCAGAGTACGAGGCGCAGGGTGACGAAAGACAACGACACACGATAAAAAAATGAATGGGTATGCGCCCCTGCTCGCCGCGCTGGTCGCGCTGCTGGCGGGGCTCGCGATCGGCAAGGCGTGGGAACGCTATAAGCTGCGCGACGGCCAATGGATCGATCGCCGCCGGGCGCGCGAATCTCCTCACTACATCCTGGGCCTCAACTTCCTCGTCTCGAATCAGATCGATCTCGCGATCGAGGAATTGAGCCGGGCGGCGAGCCTCGATCCGAACGCGCTCGAAGTGCACATGATCCTCGGCAACCTGTACCGCGAAAAAGGTCAGGTCGGCAAAGCGATCACCGTTCATCAGAATCTGCTGCAGCGTCCGCGGCTCAGCAGGCTCGAACACGCGTACGTGCTGCTCTGCCTCGGTCTCGACTACAAGCGCGGCGGATTCGTGGATCGCGCGCTCGAGGCGTTCAACGAAGTGCTGCGGCTCGATCAGCAGAACGAGTACGCGCTCCTCAATCTTCAGAAGCTGCACGAGGAGCAGCATCAGTGGACCGAGGCTTACGACACGCGGCAGCGGCTCTCGAAGCTGACCACGACCGAAGCGCGGCCGCAGAGCCAGGCGATTCTCGCCTTCCTCGAGAACGAGATCGGACTCGAAGCCTTACGGCGCAAAGACTACTCGGAAGCGATTCGCCGCTTCGAAGGGGCGATCGATCTCGACGCGCGCGCCGTGCCAGCCTATCTGAACCTCGGCGACGTACGCATCGCGCAGAGCGACGACCGCGCGGCCGCGGCGATCTGGGAAAAATTGATCGACGTCGCGCCGGATCGAGCCTACCTCGCCTTCGATCGACTCGAGGCGCTCGCCATTCGCACCGGGAATCCCGAGCGCTTCACGCGCCTCTGCCGCCGCCTCATCGAGGAGAACGCGCAGGACTGGCGCGCCCGCCTCGCCCTTTCGCGTCACCTCGCGTCGAGCGGTCATCCGCGCGACGCGCTCGATCTGCTCTTCTCCGCCCTCGTGCAGAACCCGCATGCGTTGAGCATCCACCAGGCGATCTGGCGCGCGCTCGGGCAGCTGCACCATCCGCCGTCGCTCGTCGATCGCTACACCGAGCTGACGCAGCACGCGGTCTTCTATCTCGATCCGCACGTCTGCATGCGCTGCCGGTACCGCAGCACCGAGCTGTTGTGGCAGTGTCCGCACTGCCACGACTGGAACACCTTCGTCGAGGAGCGCATCGCGCCGGCGCAGGACACGACGGAAGTCGAAGTCTGAACTGGTTGCTGGTTGCCGGGGCTGGCGAGCCGGTCAGATCGATCGAAGAGTGCTGATGACCTCGGTGACCTGGCGGTTGGTGTCGTCGAATGTGCCGTTTGTCCTGATCACGAAATGGGCGCCTGCGGCCTTTCGGTCCGTTGGCCACTGAGCGGCCAGACGCTGGCGCGCGTCGGCCTCGCTCATCCCGCGCTCGCGCAGGCGCGCGATCTGCATCTCCGGCGGGCAGACGGTGACGATCACGCGATCGAAATCGTTGTCGTGGCCTGTCTCGAACAGCAGCGGCACATCGACGACGGCAAACGCGTACTGGTCGAGCCGCTCGAACCCGCGGATGCCGGCCGCGATCGCGCGATAGACCGCCGGATGCACGATCGCTTCGAGGTCGCGCCGCGCGGCGGGATCGGCAAACACGATCGGACCGAGCGTCGCGCGGTTCACCGATCCGTCTGGCGCGAGAACCTTGCGGCCGAATCGTTCGGCGATCGCCGCCGTCGCCTCGGTGCCGGCCGACATGATGCCGTGGACGAGCTCGTCTGAATCGAGACACGGTACGCCGTGCCTGCGAAACTGTTCGAGGACGTAGCTCTTGCCGGTGGCAATGCCGCCGGTCAGGGCGATTCGAAGCATGGCGTCGCGGCGACCTTGAGTATTTCGATTTCGTATTATACGAAACCGGAGATCGCCTTACACGATTTTCATCCCCCGGCCCGTTGATTCGCAGCAGTGAGGGTGTTCTTCAGCAACATGACGACGGTGAGCGGGCCGACGCCGCCGGGAACGGGCGACAGCGCGCCGGCGACTTCGGCGACCTCGGGATGAACGTCGCCCACCGTCAGCGATCCCCGGCGCTCGAACGTTTCGCGTCGTCTGGACCCGGCGGGATAGATGCGTTCGACCGCCTGACGATCGCGGATTGCGGTGATGCCGACGTCGACGACTGCGGCGCCCGGCTTCACGAACTCCGCGGTGACGAAGGCGGGGCGGCCGATCGCGGCCACGAGGATGTCGGCCTCTCGCGCGACGGCACGCAGGTTCGACGTGCGCGAATGACAAATCGTGACGGTGGCGTGGCGATGCAGCAGGAGCAGTGCCATCGGTTTGCCGACGATATCGCTCCGGCCGAGCACCGCGGCGCGCGCGCCGGCGATCGTCACGTGCGATCGCTCGAGCAGCTCGATGACGCCCGACGGCGTGCTCGCGACGAGCGCCGCCCGGTTCTGCACGAGATACCCGACGTTGACGGGATGAAACCCGTCGACGTCCTTCGCGGGATCGAGCGCATCGAACACGCGTCGCTCGGCGTCGGCGCCCATCGCCTCCGGCAGCGGCGACTGCACCAGGATGCCGTCGTGGACGTCGCTTCGATTCAACCGATCGACGACGCCGAGCAGCTGGTCGAGCGATGCCGTGGCCGGCAGGCGCTCGACGTCTGCCCGCAGTCCCGTCTCGCCCGCCGACTTCACCTTGCCGCGCACGTAGATCTCCGACGCCGGATCGTCGCCGACGAGGACGATCCCCAGACCCGGCGGACGTCCCGTCCGCGCCGTGAACGAAGCGACGGCGGGCGCGAGCTCGCTCCGGATCTGGTTCGCCACTGCCGTCCCGTCCAGCACTCGCGCGGGCATTACCCCGCCGCCTCGGTTTCGAGTCGCTTGAGCGACGCAGGGCGACCCAGGACAACGAGCTTGTCGCTCGGCCCGATGAGCGTGTCGGGCTCCGGGTTGAATTCGATCTTCCCCGTCTGCCGCCGCTGGATGCCGACCACGATGACGCCGTAACGCTGCCGCAGGTTGGCGTTGAGAATCGACTGGTTCGCCAGAGCCGATGCCGCCGCGATCGTGATCTCCTCCATCGCGAGTTCCAGATTGTCCGAGCTGGTCGCCAGCTCGACGAAATCGACGACGGCGGGACGGAGCGCGGTCTGCGCCATCTGCATGCCGCCAATCTGGTAGGGGGAGATGACACGATCCGCGCCGGCGCGCTTCAGCTTCTGCGTCGCATCCTCGGTTTCCGCGCGGCCGACGATGAACAGGTCCGGCCGCATGACGCGCGCGCTGAGCACCGCGTACACGTTCTCCGCGTCGGTGCCGACGGCCGCGATCACCCCGCGCGCGCGGTCGATGCCGACGCGCTTGAGCACCTCTTCGCGGCTCGCGTCGGCTTCCACGGCGAGCGCGCCGTCTTCCATTGCCGCGTGCACGCGATCAGGATCGCGCTCGACGACGACGAACGGCACCTGCTGCCGCTGAAACTGCTGCGCGACGATGCTGCCGATCCGGCCGTAGCCGCAGATGATGAAATGATCGGTGAGGGTTTCGAGCATACGTTGATGGCGGCGTCGCTGGAGCCGCTTCGGAAGGCCGCCCTCGACGACGACCGTCGCAAGCAGCGTGAAAGTGTACAAAGCCGCGCTGACGCCGGCGAGCAGCAGAGCGACGGTGAAGATCTGGCCGGAGCGCGACATCGGCGGCAGGTCGACCGTGGTGATGCCGAGGATGGTCGTGTAGAACGCACGCCACAGCCCCCAGCCTTCCGTCCAGTGATAGCCGAGCGTGCCGAGGATGACGACCGAAACGAGAAGGGCGACCGCGAATGTCGGGCCTTGCGCCCGAAACATACGGTCGCTCCGATCGGAAGCTGTCACGCGGCCGTTCAGCGCCGCCGCGTCCCTCCCGCCGCCTCCAGGGCGGTATCGCGCCGGCGCACTTCGCTGTGCGAATAGCCGTAGCCGAAATAGATCACGAAGCCGATTGCCATCCAGACGACGAGCCGCAACCACGTCTCGCCCGGCAGCCCCGCCATCAACGCGAAGCTGACGAGCGCCGACAGCGCGGGCACGAACGGCACGAGCGGCGTCTTGAACGGCCGCTCGAGCTCGGGCCGCTGATACCGCAGGAAGATGACGCCGATCGAGACGATCACGAACGCGAGCAGCGTGCCGATGCTCACCAGCTCGCCGAGCGCGCCAATCGGCGTGAAACCGGCGGCCAGCGCGACCGCCACGCCCGTGATGATGCTCGTGATGTGCGGCGTGCGGAAGCGCGGATGGATCTTCTTCGCGAACGGCGGCAGCAGACCGTCGTTCGCCATCGAATAGAAGATGCGCGGCTGCGCCATCATCATGACCACCATCACCGAGCTCAACCCTGCAATCGCGCCGAGCTCGACGAGCATCGTCATCATGTGCAGCAGCGAGCTGCCGCCCGACGCGGCTTCGGCTGCGCGAATCGCCACGACCATCGGCGCCGCCTGGCCGAGCATCTGCTTGTAGGGAACGAGGCCGACCATCACGCCCGAGACGAGGATGTAGAAGATCGTGCAGACGACGAGCGAGCCGAGAATCCCGATCGGCATGTCCTTCTGCGGGTTCTTCGCTTCCTGCGCGGCGACCGACACGGCGTCGAATCCGATGTAGGCGAAGAAAATGACGCCTGCGCCGCGCAACACACCGCTCCAGCCGTACTCGCCGAACCTGCCGGTGTTCTCCGGGATGAAGGGATGCCAGTTCGCGGTGTTGATGTACGCGGCGCCACCGAGGATCACGATCACCACGACTGCGACCTTGACGAGCACGATCGCAGTGTTGACGTTCGCCGACTCCTTGATGCCGATCACGATGAGCACCGTCACGGCGGCCGTGATCAGCACTGCCGGCAGATTGATGATCGCGTCTGGACTGCACCCGGCGGTGTTGATCAGGGTGCATGGCGCCGCAGCAAACGCCGGGGGAATCGAAATGCCGAGGAAGTCGTGCAGGAAGCTGGTGAGATGTCCCGACCAGCCGACCGCGACGGTCGCCGCGCCGAGAGCGTACTCGAGGATCAAGTCCCACCCGATGACCCAGGCGATGAACTCCCCGAGCGTCGCGTATCCATAGGTATAAGCGGATCCGGCAATCGGCACCGTCGCCGCAAACTCCGAGTAGCAGAGACCGGCGAGCGCGCTCGCGAATCCTGCGAGCACCATCGACAGCACGATCGCCGGCCCGGTGTATTGCGCCGCGGCCTGCCCGGTGAGCACGAAGATGCCGGTGCCGATGATGGCGCCGATCCCGAGCGTCACGAGGTTGAGGGGACCGAGGACGCGCTTGAGGGAATGCTCCCCGCTCGCGGCCGCTTCGGCCTTTATCTGCTCAATCGATTTCGTCGCGAAAATCGACATGGAAGTTCCTTTTCCGCGGGTTGAAAACAACAGCGGCTACCGGCCGGGATTATACATGGTCGCTCGGCCGATAGCCTCGCGCTACGGCACGTGTCGGGCGAGCCCTTCAGCCGAGCGGCGACAGGCGATTCAGGCGAGCGCACGAAGATATTCGCGTACGCGCTGCTCGGGGTCGCCCGTCCGGAGCAAGTCGCTGATCACGGCAACAGACGTCGCGCCCGCCTCAATCACCCGCGCCGCGGTTTCAATGGTGATGCCACCGATTGCGAGCAACGGAAGATTCCGTGCGGCGGTTCGATTCGCCGCGACACGGACGAGGTCGAGCCCGATCGCTCCGTACCCCGTGGCCTTCGTGGACGTGCCGAACACCGGTCCGATCGCGACGTAGCTGACCGGGCCTTCCATTGCCCGCGCGACCTGAGCGTCGGTATGTGTCGAGACGCCGACCATTGCACGATCGCCGACCACTCTCCGCGCGTCCCCTGGCGGCAGATCGTCCTGCCCCACGTGCACCCCGTCGGCATCCGCGAGACGCGCGATATCGGCGCGATCGTTGACGATGACAATGGCGCCGGCGCGGTGAGCGCGCGACACGATCGCCGACGCCGCATCGAGCAGCGCCGCGCTCGACATCGTCTTCGCACGCAGCTGCAGGAAGCGCGCTCCGCCGCGGAGGTACGCGTCGGCGAGATCGACCGGCGTCCAACCGGCTTGCGCTGCGCATTCGGCGTCGACGATGGCGTTCAGAACAGGGATTTGGGATTTGGGATTTGGGATTCGATGAGGGATTCGCCCATCCGTCACACAGCCTCGGCAAGCCGGCCGCCCGAGGTACTAGGGCGCGAGAGGAAGCGCTCCATGAACGAGGTGCTCAGCTTGCCGGCGACGAAATCGGGATCGTTGAGGATGCGCAGGTGCAGCGGGATCGTCGTCTTGATGCCCTCGATGACGGTCATCTCGAGCGCGCGGCGCATGCGCGCGATCGCTTCGGACCGATCGCGTCCGTGGACGATGATCTTGGCGATCATCGAGTCGTAGAACGGCGAGATCGTGCACTCCGAGTGCGCGAACGTTTCGACGCGGACGCCGGGCCCGCCCGGCACGCTGAAGACGTGAATCACGCCTGGCGACGGCACGAACGTCTCCGGATCTTCGGCGTTGACGCGGCACTCGATCGAGTGGCCCGAGAAGGTCACTTCGCTCTGCTTGAACGAGAGGCGCTCGCCGGCGGCGATCCGAATCTGCTCCTTCACGATGTCGATGCCCGTGACCATTTCAGTGACCGGGTGCTCGACCTGCAGGCGCGTGTTGGCTTCCATGAAATAGAAGCGCCCCTCGGAATCCATCAGGAACTCGAACGTCCCCGCGTTCGTGTACTGCACCGCCTTCGCCGCGTCGATGACGATGCCGCCCATCTTGCGGCGCATCTTCTCGCTGAGCGCCGGCGACGGCGATTCTTCGATCAGCTTCTGGTGGCGCCGCTGGATCGAACACTCGCGCTCGCCGAGGTGAATCACCGAGCCATGATGATCGCCGAGGATCTGGAACTCGATGTGCCGCGGCGACTCGACGTATTTCTCGATGTACACGTCGGCGACGCCGAACGCCGCTTCCGCCTCGCGCTGCGCGGTCTTCACGGCGTGCGAGAGCTCCGCGGGCGCGCGCACGACGCGCATGCCGCGGCCGCCGCCGCCGGCCGTCGCCTTCACGATGACCGGGTAGCCGATGTCCTTTGCGAGCTTCAGCGCTTTGTCTTCGCTCTCGATCGGACCGTCACTGCCCGGAAGGATCGGCACGCCCGCCTTCTTCATCACGCGGCGCGCGCGCGCCTTGTCGCCCATCAACCGGATCACCTGCGGATCCGGGCCGATGAAGCGGATGTGGCACGCCTCGCACACTTCCGCGAGGTACGCGCTTTCGGACAGGAAGCCGTAGCCCGGATGGATCGCGTCGGCGCCGGTGATCTCCGCGGCGCTGATCACGGCCGGCACGTTGAGGTAGCTGTCGGCGCTCCGCGCCGGCCCGATGCACACGTCTTCGTCGGCGAAACGAACATGAAGCGAGTTCTCGTCGGCCTCCGAGAACACGGCGACGGTCTTGATGCCGAGCTCGCGGCAGGCGAAGATGATTCGCAGTGCCACCTCGCCGCGGTTCGCGATCAGGATTTTCTTAAACATGTTGGCGACGCTCGCCTGAAAGGCTCGCGCTACACGCCTCGCCTCACCGGGTCCTGATGGCGAACAAGCGTTCGCCATATTGAACGGGTTGACCGTTCTCGACGTAGATGTTCGCGACCTCGCCGTCGTACTCCGAATCGATCTCGTTCATCAGCTTCATTGCCTCGATGATGCAGAGCACCTGGCCCTTCTTCACCGTGGATCCGATCTCGACGAACGACGCCGCGCCAGGCTCAGGGGATCGATAGAAGGTGCCGACGATCGGCGATTTCACGACGGCGAGCTCGACCTCCGCTTCGGGCGCGGCCTCGCTGACTGCGGCGGACGGCATGGACGTGGCGGCAGCGGCAGGTGACGGCGCGGCCGAAGCCGTCGAGGATATGGCGACAGGGACCGCTGCGGCGGGAAGCGCCACGACGGGCGGACCGGCGCCGTTCTTCCGAATCTTTAGACGGAGTCCCTCGTGTTCGATTTCGATCTCGGAGAGCTCGTGCTCGCGCACGAGGTTCAGAATCTGTTTGAGCTGCTCGAGATCCAATCCTCAGGTCCTCAGATTCTCAAATCCTCAGATCCTCAAGTCGTCAAATCGTCAAATCTCGAGGAGTTCCGTCGTTACGTCCGTGAGCACCTCGGCGCCTTCCGCGGTGACGAGCACGTCGTCTTCGATGCGAACGCCGCCCCAGCCGGCGAGATAGGCGCCCGGTTCGATCGTGAAGACCATACCGGGAGCCACGGCTTCGTGCTGCGTGTCGACGTCCGGCCGTCGCCGTGTGATGCGGGGATCCTCGTGCACTTCGATCCCCAGACCGTGCCCCGTGCCATGACCGAAGGCGTCGGCCAGGCCGTGCGTGCCGAGCGTCTCGCGCGCCGCCGCATCGATGTCGAATCGCGATCGACCGGGCGACACCGCGGCGATGGCTCGATCGTGCGCCTGACGAACCGCCGCGTGGACGTCGCGCGCCCGCTGGTCGGCTTTGCCGACGGCAACGGTTCGCGTGAGGTCGACGCAGTATGAGTCGTATATGCCGCCGAAGTCCAGCACCACGAGGTCACCTTCGGCGAATGTTCGCTCGCCGGGATGGGCATGCGGCAGCGCGGCGTTGGGACCACTGGCGACAATCGTATCAAACGCGGGCTTGCTGAATCCGGCGTCGTGAAGCCGCGCGTCGACCGCGAACGCGACGTCGCGCTCGGACCGGCCGGGCCGAATCTCGTCGAAGACGCCGCGCGCCACCATGGACAGCCGTCTGGCGGCTTCGCGCAGCGTGGCGATCTCGTACTCATCCTTCGTGAGCCGCGCGCGCTCGACGACCCCTTCGGTCGCCGCGAGCTCGGGCGCATGGTCGCGCTGGCGGAGCGTCCGATCGAGCCATGCATGACGGCTCACGCTGAGATGCGCCGCCTCGAATCCGATTCGGCGGCACGCGAGCGACCCCAGGTGTGCAGCGAGCGCCGCGTCGTAGGATCCTTCGACGCGAACGAGCTCGAGATTGGGACAGGCATGATCGCGGCCGCGCGCCTGCTCCATCGACGTCAGGTAGCGGAAATCGGTCAGGAATGAGAGGCGATCGGCCGTCACCACGACGATCGCGCTGCTGCCCGTGAAGTTGGTGAGATAGAGGACGTTCGGCAACGACGTGACGACGAGCGCGTCGAAGCCGCCGGACGTCAGGTTTTCGCGAATCCGCTCGTGGCGCCGCTCAAGGGCGCTCGTCGGTGCGTGCGACATGAATGGCGTCGAGCCACTGCTCGAGCGCCGCGACGGAGTGCAAGGCTCGCTCGTGCGTGGGGTTCTCGACGGATTGTACTTCCGGAGCGGCACCGGCCTGCGTCGCTTCGGGTTCGGACGACGCGGCAGGCGCGGCTTGGTCGACCGCGGCTTCCGTGGGCGACTCAGGCTCGATCTCGGTCGTCGCAGGCGGAGCGGCAACTCGAGGGACCACAGGCGGCGGATCCGAAGCTTGCGCCGGCGCAGCCGGCGATGATTCGGGCACGGGCGGAGGCGCGTGCTTCAGCAGCTCCTGCTGCATCTGCGCGAACGAGAGGCCGTCGGTCGGCGCCGCCGGCTTCTGCGGCTCGATTTCGCGCGACAGCTCGTTGACGGTCCGCTCGAGATCGGGATCGTTGCGCGCGAGCGTCAGCGCATTTCGATACTGATGCAGCGCTTCGCCGAGCTGACCGTGCCGATGATGGATTTCGGCGATGCCGCGTATCGCCGCGAGATTTTCCGGAGCGCTTCTCAGTACCAGCTGCAGCTCCGCGAGCGCGTCATCGAGCTGATTGAGCTCGATGAGGGCGCGCCCGAGCGTGACGCGCGCGGAAAGATAGCCCGGGTGGATCGAGAGACCGGCGCGGCAGGTGTCGACAGCTTCCTGACACTGTCCGGCGCGCCGCAGTTCTTCGGCGAGCTGCGCGAATGCAATCGACGCCGGATCCTTCTGGATCCGGCGTCGAAGGTCGTCGATGCGCTGGTTGTCGGCCATGCCGCGATTAGGGCACGGTTACCGTTGTAGAAACAGTACCGGTTCGACCTTGGTTGTCGGTAACGATCAGCGTAACCGTGTACGTGCCCAACACGGGGAAATCATGCGTAGCCACGGAGGCGCCGGTTGAATTCGGTGACCCGTCGCCCCAATTGAAGGCGTAGCCCGTGATCGACGCGCTTCCAACTGCCGTCGACAGGCTACCGTCAGCCGTTATCCTCAGACCACCCGCTTTCGTCACGTTCAACCTGGCTGTTGGATTCGCGCTCGCAATGGTCAGGCTGACATTCTTGGTCGATTTCTGGCCCGTGTCGTCGAGCACGCTCAAAACGATTGTGTAGGTTGCCGGCTGCTCGAAGACATGTGTCACCGTGATGCCGCTCCCTGTCGCGCCATCACCAAAGTTCCAATTGAACTGCGTGATGTTGTGACCAGGCGTTGACTTCGAGATGTCCGCGTTGAAGAACACGTTCTGTCCGGCCACAGGGGCGGCGGGTGAAACCGTGAAATCGGCAGACGGTGCCGCCGGTAAGCCTACGGACACAGTTTGTGAAGTAGATGCCGAAACACCGCGGTCGCTTGTGACCGTCAGCGTGACGACGAACGTTCCGGAAGACGTGAACACATGCGTCGTTGTCACGCCGGTGCCTGTCGCTCCGTCGCCGAAGTTCCATGCATACGAGACGAGCGTACTCGTCGATGAGCATGCGCCGCTCGGATCGGTCGCACAACTTGTGGATGCATCGAAGTTGACGCTATTTCCGACAAGGATGCCGTTCGGTGGCAAGAAGGCAAACGCGGCCTTCGGCGTGCCAGTCGGAGGCAGGATGACACCCGGCGGCACGAGGCGTATCATTCCGCTCGCCGGTGCCGCCGTGACGAACGTTCCCGACCCGGATTCCGACGCGGTGGCGACGATGTCGACGCACGTACCAGCGACGCCGTAACAGGTGCCGGTGATTCCGCCAACAGGACTCGGCGGCGCGGTGTAGACGACGAACGCCTTTCCATCGGTGTTGGTCACGACGGACCTGGCCGACAGCGTGCCGAAGTCCTGGGCAACGCCGCTCAGCGCCATATCGACGCGAACCGGCAACGACGCCTTCGCCTTTCCATCCGGACCGATCGCCGAAATCGTGATGCGCGACTGCGAGGCGCCATCCTGATTGATCGTTTCCGGGCTGGCCGTGACCGACAGCGACAGCGCGAGATCCGACGGCCCGCTGAGCGGCGGCGGTTCTACCTGATGCGCGACGCATCCCGTCAGCGTGAGCGCCGCAGCGATCGGTGCGATGTATGTGAACGCCTTCATGCCCTATGAATCCCCAAAGTTGCCGAAATCAATCTGCATCTGTCCGGTCGCGCTGATGTCGTTGCCGACAGCGTCTTTGCCGTAGAACGTGACGCGGGCGATCGTCGTGATGATCGACGCGGCCGTGCGAAGCTGTATCAGCGGCGACTCTTCCTTCGCGACGTGCCGAACCATCTCGAATCCGATCAGCAGCTGACCTGAAGCTGGCACGGTGCCGGTTATCGCGCCGTCGAGGGGATACGGCACGTCGACGCCGGGCGTGTTCCGGCCGTCGGCGCGGATGTACTCGATGTGAACGCGATTGAGCGTGACCGCGTTGTTCGTCGTCGGCGTGAGCGGCGCGGTGGTGGTGCCGATGTCCTTCAACGCCAGCGTCAACGTCACCTGACCGGGATCGTTGAAGATCGTCGGGCACGGCGTTGCCGCCGAGCACGGCGGCGGCGCAGTGAGATTCACGACGACGTCCGACAGCAGCACGGAAGAAAAGACGCCGGCGCCGTGGCCGCCGCCCGGCGTCGCCGCCAGCGAGTTGATGACGAGCATGACAGGCGATCGGCCGGTGCGGACGACGTCGCCGCACGACGTGGCCGTCCCCACCAGAGCGGCAAACGCAAGCAGACGGGTGATCATTCTCATAGAGGTCACTTGTCGCCTCAACCCTTCAGAATCCGCGGCGTGATGAAGATCAGCAGCTCCTGATCGTTGGTGCTGGTCAGGTCGCGCTTGAACAGCCATCGCAGCAGCGGAATGCTTCCGAGCCCGGGCGTCTTGTCGGTTTGATATTGCTCGTTCGACACGAACACGCCGCCGATGACGGTCGTCTGGCCGTCGCTGACCAGCACGCTCGTGTTCGCGCGCTGGGTGTTGATCGGCGGGATCCCATTGATGGCGCGCGTGAAGTCGGCCTGGCTGTTCTCGAGGCTGATCAGCATGATCACGGTGCCGGCCGCCGTGATCTGCGGCGTCACCCTCAGCGTCAGCGCGGCATCCTTGAACGTCACCGTCACCGTATTGTTCGCAACGGTCTGGATCGGAATCTGCGTGCCTTGCGTCATTTCCGCTGCGACATTGTTCTGGGTCGTCACGCGCGGCGTCGACAGGATGCGGCCGTTGCCCGACGTTTCGAGCGCCGTGAGCGCCACGTCGAGGTTGAACGCGCCATTGATCGATCCGAGCGCGAGACCGACGGCGCTCGTCGCACCGGGCACACCGTAATTAATCGCGGTCGGCACCTGGCTTCCGGCTGGTCCCTGCGTGCCGCCCGTTCGTCCCCCGACGCTGCCGTTGTTCGGGAACGCGAACGGCGTCGTGTTGCCGAGCGCCGGATCGACGCGTCCGTTGAAGCCCCACTGGACGCCGAGCTGGCGCGCGTAGTTCTTCGCCGCCTGCACGATGCGGGCTTCGATTTCCACCTGCGGCTGCGGGCGATCGAGCGTGCCGATCAGTTCGGTGGCCGTCGTCAGTCGATCCGAGAGGTCGGTGATGATCAGCGTGTTCGTGCGCGGATCGATCTGGACGGTGCCGCGCTGCGATAGGGCGCTCTTCGTGAGCAGCGCCTGCAGCTCCTCCGCCTTCGCGTAGCTCAGCGTCTTGGTCAGCACGCGCAGCTCACCGGCGAGCGCCTGCTCTTCCTGAAGCTTGCGCTGCTGCGACTGCTCGTCGGCAAGAACCGACAGCGGCGCGATGCGCACGATCGTTCCGTCGACGATGTATCCGAGCTTGTTGGCGCGGAGAATGATGTCGAGCGCCTGGTCCCACGGCACGTCGCGCAGCGCGACGTCGACCGTGCCCTGCACCGCCGGTTCGATGACGATGTTCAATCCGCTGATCTCGGCAAAGGTCCGCAGGACCGCGCGAAGATCGGCGCCCTGGAAATCGAGGCTGATCGGATGGCCCTGATACCGCCGGCCCGCCTGCGGCGACACCGGCTGCGTAGTGTCGCCCGGCGTCGGCACGGGCGGCGTCGGCGTCGTCGGTTGAATCGTCCGCGCTCCGGCGGTCTGCGGCGCAGCCGCGTGCTTGTTCAGACCCAGCGCGGTGATCGGATCCTGGATCGGCTGGGGCTGCGAAGACTTGCGGTCTTCAACGGACGCGGCGGCGCTGTTCGTCTTGCCGGCGGCGTTGTCGGGTGCGAGCGCGAGCATCGCGTCGGGCGCGGCGCTTCGCGCGGGCCTGACATACAACGCCCCGTCCGCCGACGGCTTGTCGAAGTCGACCACGACCGTGTTGCGATCGCTGCGCACGCGGTGCGCGACCGGCTGCGTGAGCTCGATACGAACGCGCGAGCCGGGCGCACCGAGCGAGTCGTCTGGTTCGACCGACACCGCCGCAATCGGACTCTTCGCGTTTGCGGCAGTCGCGTTGGCAACGCCCCCGGTGGCGACGTTGCGGAAGTCGAGGACGACCGTCAGGGGATCGGGACGCGTGGCGATGTAGGCGACCGGCTCGGTCGCCTCGATGACGAGCGACGCCCCCTTCGCGTGCACCCGCGAGCTGATGGTCTTGAGCCGCGGGCCGGCCGGCGTTCCCGCCCCGGCCGATGCGCTGACGCGCGCATCCGTTGTCGCCACGGCGGCTGACAACGCCGACAACGCTAAAAGGGCGAATCCCCTCGAAAGAGTCATTCCTTGGCGTCCTCGAGCGATCGCAACAATTTGCGAACTTCCCGCTGCTTCACGAGCGACAACGGATCGTTGACTTCCTGAATGACGACCAGCCCCTGCGGCGTGATCGTCTTGATCGTTCCGTCGGCGAGCTTGTCGCCCTGGTGCACGATGTAGGTTCTGTTGTCCGGCCCCTGCACCATCGCGACCAGCTCGCCACGGCTCTGCACGATGCCGCGAACGGAAATTTCCGCGAGCGTCATGCCGGCCGCGCCGTCGCCGCGCTTCGACGTGACGTGCGGCTCGGTGCCCGTCCCCACCAGGCTGACGAAGGGATCGCGGCGTCCTTCGGGCTGATACGTGTAGGTTTCGGTCGGCGGCGCCTCGGGCGTGGGCGCGGGCGGCTGACCGGCAGTTGTCGAAGGCGTCTGCGGCGTCGCCGGCTTGGCCGGCTGTGCCTGCGGCGCGAGCGCGACCTTTCGACCCTGTTCAGGATCGGCCTGAGCCAGTCGAAGACCGAAGGCAAGGACGATGATGTGCAACATCACGCGCCCTTCGCGGCAGGCGCGGGCGCGGCCGCAGGTTTCGCACCGGCCTTGGCCGGCGCCGGTTTGTCGAGCAGCACGAACGTCGTCGCCGTGCACGTGGCGCTGATCGTCACGTTACCCGTCTGCCGATCCTTGGCTTTGATGTTGACGCCGCTGACGTTCACGATGCGGGTGAACTTGCCGACGCGATCGTAGAAGGTCGCGAGGTTGTGATACGTGCCTTCGAGCTCCAGCGAGATCGGCCATTCGGCGTGCAGCTGCTTGGTGACCGTGGCGCCGGGCTTGAACCCCTTGATCGTCAGGCTCGATTGCGATGCGACCGTCTGCATGCGGTTCAGGAGGTCGGCCGCATCTTTTTCTTCGGGCAGCACGGCGCGAAGGTTCTCGAGCCGCGCCTCGAGCTCGCCGACCTGCGCGCGGAACTCGGGCAACTTCTTGGCGGTCGTCAGACCCTTGGTGATGTCGGCGCGCAGGCCCACCAACTGCTGCTGCCGGCTCTGGAAGTCGGCGCGCACCGGCATCTCGTAGTAGTAGAAAAAAATTCCGCAGCCACCCACCGCGAGCGCGACGAACGCGCCGACTTGTGCATACCACGGTAGTTTCGTGAGACTGAGTTGCATGTTGCTACTGAGCCGTATCGGGGTATCGCCCCACGACCTTTATCCGCCTGTTTTCGCCCCAGCCACGGTGGCCGCCGGCTTCGGGTCCGGCGTCTGAAACTGCGCTTTGATGCTGAACCTGATCAACTCGCCCGGAGGCGTCGACATCGATTCGACCTGCGTGTTGATGATCTCGACCGACCGCTTGAAGTAGCCGGACGCTTCGAGGTTCGTGACGAACTCCGACAAGCCGGTCAGCGTCGAACAGCGTCCGTCGAGTTGCACGCTGTCGCCCGTCTGTTTCAACTCCATCAGCCACAGCATCGGCGGCAGCGCACGGCCGATCTGATCGAGCATGTGGACGGGACCCGTCTGCCCCTTCCGCAGCTGCTCGATGAGCGTGACGCGCTGCTGCAGCTGCGCCTTGCGCTGCTCGAACTGCTGCACCTGCTGAATGATCGAATGCAGGCGCGTCGTCTCCTGCTGCGCCGCCGCGATTTCGAGATCGAGCTGCGTCGATTCGTGCGACAGCGCCCAGAACCGCCAGCCGATGAACAGCAGCGCGAGCACGAGGATCAGGCTGCAGCCGACGACCAGCTTCTGCCCGGTCTGAAACGCGATCGCCTTTTTCTTCGGCGTGCGCTCGGCGGCGAGAAGATTGATGCGGATCATCGGTCGCCCGTCTTTCTGAGGGCGAGGCCCACAGCGACCGCGGCCTGCGGCACGAGGTTCGCCGGATCGTCGACGCCGAACTTCGACGCTTCGAACGAGATCTTCTTGAACGGATCGAACGACTCGACCGTCGTGCCGAACCGCTCCTGCAGCGCCGCGGCGAACCCCTCGACGCGCGACGCGCCGCCGCTCAGCACGATGCGATCGATGCGATCCGACGCCGCCGTCGCCTTGAAGAAGTCGAACGTCTTCTGCACTTCGAGCAGCACGTTCTCGGTCATGCTCTGGAGCACAGGCTTGACGTCGTCGAACCCCACGCCGTCGACCGGCTGGCCGCGTTTCAGCTGCTCCGCGCTCTCGAACGGCAGGTTCAGCTCTTTCTGCACCGCTTCTGTGTAGGAATTGCCGCCGATCGAGATGTCGCGGGTGAACACCGACTGATCGCCGGTCAGGATGTTGATGTTGATCGCGCTCGCGCCGGCGTTCAGCAGCACGACGACGTGATCCGGTTCGAGACCGTAATTGACCTCGTACGCGTTCTGCAGCGCGAAGGCGTCGACGTCGACGACCACCGCCGTGCGGCCCGCCTGGGAGATGACGCCGGTGTAATCAGCGATCTTCTCCTTCTTCGCGGCGACGAGGAGCACGTCCATCGTGCCCTGCGAATCGGCGCCGGTGCCGGCGTTGAGGATCTGGTAATCGAGGTTGACGTCCTGGATGTCGAACGGGATGTACTGCTCCGCCTCCCAGTAGATCGACTCGGAGAGCTCGGCCTCCGTCATCACCGGCAGGTTGATCTTCTTGACGATGACCGCGTTGCCCGAGAGCGAGGCGGCGACCTCCTTTGTCTTGAACGCCTTGTTCTCGAACAGACGCTTGATCGCGTCGGCGACGGCGGCGGCGTCGATAATCGCGCCGTCGACGATGCTGTCGGGCGGCACCGGTTCGATCGCGAACGCGATGACCCTGTACCCTTTGCCGGCCGCTCTGAGCTCGACCGCTTTGACGGCGCTCGAGCCGATGTCGAGACCGACGACCGATTTCGATTTGCCTAGACCAAACACGATAGTTTCCTGGTTGAAGCGAGTTCGAAGCTCCGCAAAGCGAATACCAAACCTCGTCCGCACGCGCGCGTGCCAAAAACCGGCGGCAATCGCCGAAATCTGCGATCGGTCGCGCGCGTTCGGCCGAGCGCCGGATTACAGTTTCGTCGCGCGATCACAAATCTGGGTCGGTGCTGCCGCCGAGTCCTTTATCGGCGCAAACTGGCTGGCGCATGAGTGGACACGCGTGACGGTCGGTTGGCTTGACAGTGCCCAGAAAGGCTCGTATGATTTGGGTTTACCGTTGCCTGGACCTGTCCGATAGAGGTGAGCGTCCGGGCAGGAAACCCCTTACATCGGTTATAGGGCACGTTGGGTTCGCGCTCGCGGGCTCGAGGCCCGCGGGTAGACAAAGAAGATGACTACGTTCATGGCCAGCGCCACGAAGGCGGCGGCCGACAGCCGATGGCACATCATCGACGCCGAGGGGCGGGTGCTCGGCCGGATCGCGACCCTCGCGGCGCGGCTGCTCCAGGGCAAGCACAAGGCTCAGTACACCCCGTTCGTCGACACCGGGGACCATGTCGTCGTCGTCAACGCCGCGAAGGTGAAGCTCACGGGCCGCAAGGAAGATCAGAAGATCTACCGTCAGCACAGCGGGTATGAAGGCGGCCTTCGCGAGGAACGCGCGCGCCTCGTGCGGCAGCGCAAACCGGAAAAGCTGGTCGAAGACGCGGTACACGGCATGCTCCCCAAAACGAAGATGGGCGAGGCGATGTACCGCAAGCTGAAAGTGTACGCCGGTCCGGATCACCCGCACGCGGCGCAGAAACCCTCCAAGCGCGAGGTCGCGTAATCGTGGCAGCAGTTCAGTACTACGGAACGGGTCGACGCAAGACATCCACCGCCCGCGTGTTCCTCCGGCCGGGATCGGGCGGCATCACGGTCAACCATCGGGCCTTCGACGCGTTCTTCCCGACCGAAGCGCTTCGTACGCAGATCCGGGAGCCGTTGCGGCTCACCGAAACCGTCGACAAGTTCGACGTGCTCGTCACGGTCGACGGCGGCGGCGTTTCGGGACAGGCGGGCGCCGTGCGACTCGGCATCGCGCGCGCGCTCGTGGAGTACAACGGCGAGCTGCGGAAGCAGCTCAAGACCGAAGGGCTCCTGACGCGCGACGCGCGCGCCAAGGAGCGCAAGAAGTACGGGATGGCGGGAGCGCGGAAGCGCTTCCAGTTCAGTAAACGATAGCATCCGCTAGCGGCTCTCGGCTATTCAGCTGTCAACCAGCTGAGAACCGACAGCCGAGAGCTGAGAGCTGGTCAAGGAGGAATAGTTGGCCGCGATTTCGATGAAGGATCTACTGGAGGCGGGGGTTCACTTCGGCCACCAGACGAAACGCTGGAATCCGAAGATGAAGGAGTACATCTTCGGCGAACGCAACGGCATCTACATCATCGACCTGGGCAAGACGGTGAAGCTCTTTCGCGATGCCGAGGAGTTCGTCACGACTCTGGCCGCCGAGGGCAGGACGATCCTCTTCGTCGGCACCAAGCGGCAGGCTCAGGACGTGATCGCCGAAGAAGCACAGCGTTGCGGGATGTACTTCGTCAACGAACGCTGGCTGGGCGGGCTGCTCACCAACTTCGCGACCATTCAGCGCAGTCTCGGCCGTCTCCGGGATCTCGAGGCGATGGAGAACGACGGGCGGTTCGACACGCTCTCGAAGAAAGAGATCGCGCGCAACCAGAAGGAAAAACGGAAGCTGCAGAAGAACCTCGAAGGGATCCGCAGCATGTCGCGGCTGCCCGACGCGGTGTTCGTCGTCGACACGAAGAAGGAAAAGATCGCCGTCGACGAAGCGCGCAAGCTGAAGATTCCGGTCATCGGCATTGTCGACACGAACTGCGATCCAGACGAAGTCGATTTCGTGATTCCCGGCAACGACGACGCGCTGCGCGCCATCCGGTTGCTGGCGTCGCGCATGGCCGAAGCGGTCATCCAGGGTCGCGACATGAAGCAGTCGGTCGACGCCGAAGCGGCGCGCCAGGCGGAGGAAGAAGCGGCGGCATCGGAAACGGATCCGCGCCGCGCCGCGCGCCCTCAGCGCCGGCAGCGCGAAACCGCACCGGCTTCCGCATAAACCAAGCGAGGCTTTTCCTTTTATGATGCCGGCCTCGGTTCGGGGCCGGCTTTTTTTTGGTTGTCGCGGGCCTGAAGGCCCGCGCCACGTGGTGGGGCGGATCCTTTTCCATATGATAGGGCGGCCGTTTCGGGGCCGCCATTTCGGAGCAAGCGATATGGCAACGACAGCGATCACGGCGGACATGGTGAAGAAGCTCCGCGATCAGACCGGCGCGGGCATGATGGACTGCAAGGCGGCGCTCGCGGAGGCGAACGGCGATTTCGACGAGGCGACCACGATTCTTCGCAAGAAGGGGCTCGCGAGCGCGGCGAAGAAAGCGGGACGTTCGACGAACGAGGGATTGATTGGCAGCCGTCTGTCCGCGGATCGCTCGACGGGAATCCTCGTCGAGGTGAACTGCGAGTCGGACTTCGTCGCGCGGACCGACGATTTTCGGGCGCTCATTCAGGACGTCCTCAACGAGATCGAGAAGGCGGGCGACGCGGCAAACGACGCCTGGCTTCAGGATCCGGATGGTCCGGTCAGGAAGCGCGTCGCGGCGACGATCGGCAAGCTCGGCGAGAACATGGCGGTGCCGCGATTCGTGCGGTACGCCGGCAAGGGCTACGTCGGACAGTACATCCACGCGGTCGGCGGCAAGCTTGGCGTGCAGGTCGAGTTCGGCGGCGTGACGCCGCAGCTTCGTGAGCGCGCGGAATTCACGAATCTCGTGAAGGAGATCGCGCAGCACATCGCGGCGGCCGATCCGAGTCCGCGCTACCTGTCGCGCGCGGAGGTGCCGGCACAGGCGATCGAGAACGAGAAGGCGATCTACCGCGCGCAGATGGAATCGTCGGGCAAACCGGCGAACATCATCGACAAGATCGTCGAGGGCAAGCTCGGAAGCTTCTACCAGCAGGTCGTGCTTCCCGAGCAGCCGTCCATCCGCGACCCGAAGCAGACGGTCCAGGACGCGATCGCGGCAGTGAACAAGGCGCTCGGCGCGTCGGTGTCGGTGACGCGCTTCGCGCGCTTGAAAGTCGGCGAAGCCGCGAGCTGACCGGTCAGCGGCATGAGGGCAAAGGGCCAGTCGGGTCCTTTGCCCCGCGATCTATAATCGCGTTTCGTGACGCCGCAGCCCGCCCCCGCCTACAAACGCATCCTCCTGAAACTCTCCGGCGAAGCGCTGATGGGCGAACAGACCTACGGCATCGATCCGGCCGTCGCGACGCAGATTGCGCGCGACGTGGCCGAGATTCAGGGCATGGGTGTCGAGACGGCGATCGTCATCGGCGGCGGCAACATCTTCCGCGGCGTTGCGGCCAGCGCACGCGGCATGGATCGCGCGACCGCCGACTACATGGGCATGCTCGCGACCGTGATCAACGCGCTTGCGCTGCAGGACGCACTCGAGCAGCAGGGCGTCCTGACGCGCGTCGTCACCGCGATCGAAATGCGCGCGGTGGCCGAGCCGTTCATCCGCCGCCGAGCCATCCGTCACCTCGAGAAGGGGCGCGTCGTCGTCTTCGGCGCCGGCACCGGCAATCCGTACTTCAGCACCGATACCGCGGCGGCGCTGCGCGCGATGGAAATCAAGGCCGACGTCATCCTGAAGGCGACCAAGGTCGACGGCATCTACGACGCCGACCCGATGGTGAAGCCGACCGCGACGCGGTTCGATCGCATCTCGTACCTGCAGGTGCTCGAACAAGGCCTGAAGGTGATGGACGCCACCGCCATCTCCCTCTGCATGGACAACCGCCTCCCTATCGTCGTCTTCAACCTGCGCACGCCGGGGAACATCCGGCGCGCGATCAGCGGTGAAGCCGTTGGATCGCTGGTGACGGCGTAGATGACGACCGGGCGTTTGACAATCTGTGAGGACACGCAATGGACGTGAATGACCTGAAAGGGTTGTACGCCGAATCCACCAAGCGGATGGGCGCGACGATCGACCACGTGCGCCACGAGCTCGCCGGCGTCCGGACGGGACGCGCGTCGGTCACGATTCTCGATCCGGTACACGTCGACGCGTATGGTTCGAAGATGCCGCTCAATCAGCTCGCGAGCCTCTCGGTGCCCGAGCCGACGATGATCGTTGCGCAGCCCTTCGATCCGTCGCAGCTCGGCGCGATCGAAAAGGCGATCCGCGCGTCCGATCTCGGGCTCAACCCGTCGAACGACGGCAAGGTCGTCCGCGTCCCGATTCCCGCGCTCACCGAGGAGCGCCGCAAGGAGCTCTCGCGGCACGTTCACAAGCTGACCGAAGAAGGCCGCAACAGCGTCCGCGCCGTCCGGCGCGACGCGAACGAACGCCTGAAGAAGCTGCTCAAGGATCACAAGATCTCGGAAGACGACGAGCGCAAGGGCCTCGACGAAGTCCAGAGGCTCACCGACAACAACATCAAGCAGATCGACGAGCTCCAGAAGAAGAAAGACCAGGAGTTATTGGGCAAGTAAGAAACAAGAAGGATGTCCCTGTTCACCCATCTGGAGTGCTCCATTCCGTGCGGAGCGCCCGCGCTCGATCCGCACGGCCGGCATTTCCTGTGCCCGTGCGGCGCTCCCCTGCTCGCCCGCTACGATCTCGACAAGGCCACAGCGTGGTCTCGCGAAACATTGCGCGGCCGCGTGCCGAACATGTGGCGGTATCGCGAGCTGATGCCGCTGTTCGACGGCGAGGAACCGATCACGCTCGGCGAAGGCTTTACACCGCTCGTGCATGCACGCGCGCTCGGCGCCACGATCGGTCTCGATCGCCTTTACATCAAAGACGAATCGCTCAACCCCACCAACTCCTTCAAGGCGCGCGGCCAGGCGGCGGCGATTACCCGCGCGAAATACATTGGCGCGACGACGATCGCGCTTCCGACCGCGGGCAACGCCGGCAACGCGGCAGCGGCCTATTCGGCGGCAGCCCGGCTCGCGTGCGAAGTGTTCATCCCGAAGGATGCGAAGCGGCCGTTCATCGATGAATGCCGCCTCTATGGCGCGAACGTGACGCTCGTCGACGGCCTCATCACCGACGCCGGGCGTCTGGCAGCCGAAAAAGGCGCGCCGCTCGGCTGGTACGACGTGTCGACGCTCAAGGAGCCGTACCGAATCGAAGGCAAGAAGACGATGGGGTACGAGCTGGCCGAGCAGATGAACTGGACGCTGCCCGACTGGATCGTCTATCCCACGGGCGGCGGCACGGGAATGGTCGGCATGTGGAAGGCCTTCGACGAAATGGAACGCATCGGGTGGCTGCCCCGGGGCAAGCGTCCGAAGATGGTGTCGGTGCAGGCCGAGCAATGCGCGCCGATCGTCCGCGCATTTCAGAGGGGCGAGGAAAGGGCGCAGCCGTGGGAAGGCGCGAAGACGATTGCGGACGGGCTCCGCGTGCCGCGCGCGATTGGCGACTTCCTGATTCTGCGCGCCGTCCGCGAGAGCTGCGGCACGGCGATCGCGGTTTCAGATCGATCGATGATCGACGGCATGCTGGCGATCGGCAAATGTCAGGGAATCAGCGCCGCGCCTGAAGGCGGCGCCGCTTGGGTCGCTATTCAGCGTCTGACCGCGGAAGGTTCTATCAAACCTCATGAGTCGGTCGTGCTCTTCAATACCGGCGGCGCATTGAAATACCTCGACGTCATCTCCTCGTAGCGGCTGTCATACGTTTTGCACGTGGACGCGCGGAGGTGCAGGTATGGTCGCCGTGCTCGGCTGGATTGTCTTCGGTCTCATCGTCGGCGCGATTGCAAAGCTCTTGATGCCGGGCCGTGACCCGGGCGGCTGGATTGTGACCATTCTGTTGGGCATCGCGGGTGCGGTGGTCGGCGGATGGCTGGGCCGCGCGGCGGGCTGGTACGGAACCAACGAGCCGGCGGGCTTCCTGATGTCGCTGCTCGGCGCGATCATCCTGCTCGCGCTCTATCGGCTACTGTTCGCTCGAAGAACGGTATGACGCAGCCCTGAAGGGCTGCGCGACGCGTTGAACGGGTGGTGCGGGCCTTCAGGCCTGCTCTGTGCGCGTTGAACCGGGTACCGCGGGCCTGCAGGCCTGCTCTGTGCGCGTTGAGCCGGGTACCGCAGGCGCGTTAGACCTGCTCTACGCGCGCTGAAGCGCGTAGCACGGGCCTTTCGGCCTGCTCGTCGCCGAAGGTGACGCCGAGGGCCTTCGCGGTCAGCAGCAGGTCGAAGTCCTTCGGCACCGTTTTCGTCTTCCCGACGACTTCTTCGAGAGGCCGTGCTCGGATGTCTGGCGGATCGAACGCGACCATTGTTCCGAACTGGCCGCATTTAACGAGCTCGACGGCTTTACCGCCGAACCGCGTCGCCAGCACTCGATCGAAGCTCGTCGGCGCTCCGCCGCGCTGCAGATGGCCGAGCACCACGTACCGTGTTTCCTTTCCGGTTACCGCGCCGAGCGAGGCGCAAACCTGTGCACCGATGCCGCCCAGCCGCGCCACGTAGGCGCCATGCGCCGCCTCGATCAGCGAAACGGCTCCCCCTTTTGGATACGCCCCTTCCGCGACAACGACAATGCTGAACTTGGCGCCCCAGCGATCGCGCGCGAGCAAACGTTCCGCAACGATCTCGATGTCGAACGGAATCTCGGGGATGAGAATCGCATCGGCGCCGCCCGCGACACCGGCATGGAGCGCGATCCATCCCGCGTGGCGCCCCATCACCTCGACGACCATGATGCGATGGTGCGCCTCAGCGGTCGTGTGCAGGCGATCGATCGCGTCGGTCGCGAATGCCACGGCGGTGTCGAAGCCGAAGCAGGTGGTCGTGCCGACGATATCGTTGTCGATTGTCTTGGGCACGCCGACCATGGGGATGCCGCGCTCACAGAACTGCTGCGCGATCGCCAGCGTGCCGTCGCCGCCGATGACGATGACCGCGTCGAGCCCCATCTTGTGGAACATCTGGACGACGCGATCGGAATAATCGTGCGTGCCCTCGGATGTTTGCACGGGGTACGCGAACGGGTTGCCGCGATTGGTGGTGCCGAGAATCGTCCCGCCGAATCTCAGGATGCCGGTGACATCGCGCGGCGTGAGCATGCGCGACCGATCGGTTTCAATCAGTCCGTCGAAGCTGTCCTCCAGGCCGATGCAGTCGATCCCGGAATTCGACGCGGCCTTCACGACCGCGCGGATGACGGCGTTCAACCCGGGCGCGTCGCCGCCGCCGGTGAGCACGCCGATCCGTCTGATCTCAGTCAGCATTTACTAACGTTTCGGACGTTCCCGCGTAACTGATTAGGGGATAGTGACGCGGTCGCCCGCGCGGGACGTCCACCGCCGCAAACGTTCGAGTGTAGGAGGGGCATGGTAAAATGAGGGTTCACTCAATGGGCGGCTAGCTCAGTTGGGAGAGCGCCGCGTTCGCAACGCGGAGGTCGGGAGTTCGAGCCTCCTGCCGTCCACCAATACTTTATTGCGTTGGGGCCCCACCCCCAACGCCAGACACGCTCGCGCCGTCGCGCTCGCGTGTATTCAGAACAGAACGTCGCAGAGTCCCGTCCTGCTTGTGAAGTACGCTCGCGGCATAGATCGCTCGCGGGTATTTCAAGTAGACCATCGCAGCCGTTCTCGACGTCCCGCCAAAACGCGCTCGCGTCGTCGACAACTGTACGATCGTGACGCCTGATCGCTCTGTATCGCCGCCGAGTGACGACCCGCGTCTCGGGCTGTGCGCGACGTGCGTGCATTCGCAGATCGTGACGTCGTCGAAGGGATCGACGTTCTCTCGCTGCCGTCTGGCTGACACCGATCCGCGCTTCGTGCGCTATCCCGTGCTGCCCGTGCGATCGTGCAGCGGCTATACTCCGCGCGACGAGGATCTGAATCCACCGTGAGCGTCGCCACGCATCTCGGGATCCGCCTGAGTGAATATGACGCGCGCATCCGCACGTTCATTCCTTTCTATGAGGAGATGCTCGACGTGGCCGCAGACGCTGTGCCGTCGCGAGCGCGGCGCATCGTCGACTTGGGGATCGGAACCGGTGCGCTGGCGGCGCGCTGCCTGGCGCGCGCGCCTCGAGCCGCGGTCGTCGGCATCGATGCGGATGCAGACATGCTTGCGGCGGCGGCGCGGCGGCTTGGGTCGCGCGCGGCATTCGTCGTCGACAGCTTTCTGCAAGCGCCGCTGCCCTCCTGCGATGCCGTAGTCGCGTCCTTCGCGCTGCATCACGTCCGCACGCGAAACGCCAAGCGGCGTCTGTATCGCCGCATCCACTCGGCGCTGCGGCCAGGCGGAGTCCTCGTGGTCGTCGACTGTCAACCATCGCGCGATTCTCAGGTTGCGGCGCGGGAACGCGATGCATGGACCGCGCATCTGCGGCGCGCCTATTCAGCGCGACAGGCGCGTGGATTTCTGCGGGCGTGGGCTGCAGAGGACGTATACGTCCCTCTCGAGGCGGAAATGGATTTGATGGCCGGCAGCGGGCTCGATCCGAAGGTCGTGTGGCGCAGGGACGCGTTCGCTGTCCTCGCTGGCCGACGGTCGCGCGTAGCGCAGGGCTCTAGGGTTGCCGGCACGTGAGTCAGTACGCGCGCAGCAGACGGCGCAGCTTACGTTCGGCGGCGTCGTCGGCCGCGCCGCGTGTTTCCGCAGTCGCCTCGATGCCAATCGACTCCTGATCCTCGCCCCTGACTTCGGTGACGCACGCCTTCCATCCGCCCTGATGGGGCTCCGACAGGATCCAGTACGTCCTGCCCTTCAACTCGAGTTGTCTGGCCATCTCGGTTTCCTCCGCCTGCGTGAGCGCCGTTACAGATTCGTGTCTGGCGTCACGATGCGTGTGCCGGGCCGGCACATCGTAGATGCCGGAGCCGCATCGATCCTCAATACAGTTTTCGGTCGAAATCCCAAAGTTTTTACGGTGCTGTTCCGATTTCACCGGAGATCGCGCAGCGCGGCGGCACTACTCTTGCCATAGGGTGAGCAACCAAACTTCCCGGCACCGCGAGGCGTTATGTGGCACTGGTTCAATTGTTACCTGTCTGGTCGTCACGAATACGGCGTCTGGTGCGAACCCGGCAGCATCTTCTTGCGCTGCGTCCACTGCGGAAAGCGGTCCTCTGGATGGGCGATCGACGCGCCGACTCACGTGCACGCGACCTCCAAGGCAGCACCTGCGGCTGCGGCACCGTCCCCGAATCCGCGCGTGCTGCCGTTCGATCGCGCCGTCGCTCGCTAAGTTGACACTGCGCTCACGGCCCGATCACAATACGGGCCGTGGCCGTTCCGCGCATCTCCAAAGAAGATCTGAAACAACGTCTCGACAGCGGAAGCGCTCCGGTCATCGTCGACGCGCGCCTGAAATATCCCTACGAACACAGCACCGTCAAGCTTCCGGGCGCGCTTCGCTACCTGCCGGACGGGCCGGCGCCGTCGCTGCCTCGCGATCGGGAGATCGTCGTCTACGACTCCGATCCCAATGAACTGGCGAGCTCTCACGTGGCCGCCGAGCTCATCCGCCAAGGATATCGCGCTGCCGCGCTCAAGGGCGGCATCGTCGAGTGGCTGACGGCGAATTTGCCGACTGAATCGAAAGAGGCTCCGAAGCAGGCGCCGCCCGAACCTGGCGCCCTGAAAGGCTAGCCCGTCGCGTCCCTCATCGAGACTCTCGAGCAGCTCGCGGCACTCGCCGCCATCCGCGGTGACAACGCGGAGCGGTCGTTGTTGGCTCTGGCCGCTGATATGGTGCGAGCGCGAGGGGTCACCTCCGAGAGCGAGCTCGCGGCGCTCTTCGACTCACCTCCAGCGGCGGCCGACGCCGAGGTGCTCAAACGACTCCGTCAGATGTACGAAGCCGGCGGCTGGGTGCTCGTGGAGTCGGCCATCGCCGACATGCCTGCCGACCTGCGGTGGCTGTTCGAGTCGGGCGCGGTCACGCTCGAACAACTGGCGGCCGTGCACCGCGCGCTCGGCGCCACGTCGGCCGCCGATCTGGCGGCAGCGATCGACGACCAGCGGATGCGTGGAGCTGCGGGCCTCGACGCGACAGTCGAATCGGCAATCGCCGGAGCGCTGCCGGCGCTCCGCGCGCACATCCCTCGCATTCCGCTCGGGCGCGCGGTCGCGATCGCCGAACCGATCCTGCAGCAGCTGCGCAAGACGCCCGGCGTGGAGTGGGCCGAGCCGGCCGGCTCGCTCCGGCGCGGTCAGGACCTGATTGGCGACATCGAGTTCGTCGTGTCGACCGACCGGCCCGGCGAGGTGATCGACGAGTTCCTGCGCGGCCCTGAGGTGACGAGAACGCTGCATCGCGGCGCACGCCGTTTGTACGTGCTGATCGATCGGGTCCAGGTCGGCATTCGTTTTCCCGAGCCGGACAATGCGGGCGCGTCGCTCCTGTACCTGACCGGATCGGCGGCGCATTTCGACGCCTTACGCGCGCACGCGCAATCGATCGGATGGCGATTGACGAGCAGCGGACTGCACGCGGCAGCCGATGGCGCGCCGCGGCCCGCGCCGACCGAGACCGACATCTACTCGGCGCTGGGTCTGCCGTGGGTCCCGCCTGAAATCCGGCAGGGCGACGACGAGGTCGCCGTCGCGGCTCGAGGCGAGCTGCCGGTTTTCGTCGCGCCGGACGACATTCGCGGCGATCTCCACATGCATTCGATCTACAGCGACGGCCGCGATTCGGTCGACGCGATGGTGGACGCCTGCCGCGCGCTGGGATACGAATACATGGCGATCACCGATCACTCGCCGCATTCGGCGGCGACGCGCAGCCTGACGCCCGACGCGGTGAAACGGCAGGCCGATGAAATCGCGGCGCTGCGCGAACGATTCGACGACATCACGATCCTGCACGGCTGCGAAGTCGACATTCTCATCGACGGCACGCTCGACTTCTCCGATCGCGTGCTCGAACAGTTCGATATCGTGCTGGCGTCGCTGCACGAGCGTGCCGGCCAGGAGCGCGACAAGCTGCTGAAGCGCTATCTCGCGGCGATGCACCATCCGTTGGTGACGATGATCACGCATCCGACCAACCGGCTCGTTCCGCACCGGGCCGGCTACGACCTCGACTACGACCGGCTGTTCGAGGCCGCCGTCGAGACGAAAACGATTCTCGAAGTCGACGGCGCACCCGCGCATCTCGACCTGGACGGTGCTCTCGCCCGGCGCGCCGTCGCCGCCGGCGCCATGGTCAGCGTCGACAGCGACAGCCACCGCACCGACACGCTGGAACGTCAGATGTATCTCGGCATCGTGACGGCGCGGCGCGGATGGGTCGAGCCGCGCCACGTGGTGAACACCCGATCGATTGCCGACCTCCGCGCGTTGATCGCGGCGAAGCGGTGAACCTGCGGGCGTTCGCCGTCGCAGCGGCCGTCGCCCTGACGACGTTCCTGCTGTATCGCGTGACGCTGCTGCCTGGTTTCGATCTCGGCGATACGGCGTCGTTTCAGACGACCGTGGGCGAACGCGTGATCACGCCGCGCGACGGCTACCCGCTGTACTTTGCCATCGGCGGCCTGTTCCTGCGGCTGACGGGCGGCGGCGACCCGGCACACGCCCTCAATCTCCTGTCGGCGATCGCGGCCGCGATCGCGTGCGGCATCATCGTGCTCGCCGGCGCGGAGCTCTCAGGGTCGCTGCCGGCTGGCGCGGCTGCCGCGCTTCTCCTCGCCACTTCGTACACCTTCTGGAGCCAGGCGATCATCGCCGAGGTGTACGCCCTGCATCTGATCTTCGTCTCGGCGACGCTGCTGCTGCTGCTGCGCTGGTCGAACCGGCCGAGCCTCGCTCGTCTGACGCTGTTTTTTGCGGTGTACGCGCTCGGCTTCGGTAATCACCTCTCGATGGCGCTGTTGTTGCCCGCGTATGCGCTGTTTCTGCTAATGGCGGCGCCAGGCGGCTGGCGTTCGATGCTGACGCCACGAGTCGTCGCGATCGCGCTCGCGTGCGCCGCCGCCGGCGCCGTGCAATACGTGTGGAATCTGCGGACGCTGTGGTTCCAAGCAACCCCGCCACACGGGCTGCTCGACGCGCTCCAGGCGTTCTGGTTCGACGTGACCAAGTCCGACTGGCGCGACACGATGGTGCTGCGCGTGCCGCAGTCGATGCTCGACGATCGCGCCGCCATGTACTGGTTCGATCTCAGGCAGCAGTTCGGAATCATCGGCGCCCCACTTGCAGTCGCCGGCCTCGCCCACCTTGCGCGAGTCGACATTCGCCGTGCGCTGCTGATGCTGCTGCTCTACGTCGTCAACGTGGCCTTCGCGTACACGTACAACGTCGGGGACGTGCATGTCTTCTACTTGCCGTCGCATCTGATCGTCGCGCTGCTCGCCGCTCCGGCGCTGACGTTCGTTCGCGAGCTCGTGAGGCCGGATCGCCGCGCGGGCGCCGACCGGCGCGTCCGCACGGACGCGTTCGCCGGCCGCGACCGCCGCGTCAGGCCCGATCGGCGCATCTATCCGGGCCGGCACATCGGACGCGCGCTGCGCGCCACCGTCCCTTCGCTGGTGATTGTCTATGCCATCGCTCGGGCCTACCACGACCTGCCGGCGCTCGATCGCTCCGCCGATCGCAGGCCGACCGAGCTGCTCGAACAGCTGACGACGGGACTCGACGATCGGCGCGACGTGTACCTGACCGACTTCAATTGGCAGATTGCCAATGGCCTTTCGTACTACGGCAAAGTGATCCGACCCGAGCTCGCGTACGGCCGGCTGCCGGACGTGCTGCTCTACGCGCCGGCGCTTGTGCGCGACAACCGCACGATCGGACGCGACATCGTGCTGAGCGAGCGCGCCCGCGCGGAAGTGAACGCCGCGTACGGACCTCTATTGCCGACGGTCGCTGACGCGCGCGTCGACGTGAAGCCGCTGGCGGCGTCGATCGCCGGCATCCCGCGCGGCACGCGGTATGTCCTCTGTGTGCTCCGTCCTTCGCGCGATCTCGCGCTCGATTCCGAAGAGCTGAATCGCGCGTGGCAGCAGCTGATCGGCGCCGCTCGGCCGGATCGAAACGGACACGAGGGCGAGACGAGCAAGACACCGAAAGAGGACTACGCCGTTCTGGCCGGTCTGGTGGGCGGGCGACCGCAGCTCGTCCTGGAATCGTCGCGGCCGTTTCGCCGCATCGTCACGCTCGACGGCGTCGACGTCGAGGTGCGGATGGAATCATGGCTCGCCGCCGATACCATCCGGCGCATGGGCTTCGGCCACGTGGTCGCCGCTCACCGCCACACGCTGATCGTCGAGCGCGGCATCAGCTTCGTCGCGTTCGACGATCAGGGGCGTGCGATTCTCACGGCATACCGGTCCAACATCTTTGCGCCGCAGCGGCGATATCTCATCGAACCTCAGCGATAACGCGACCACGCGTCCGCGAACGCGGCGGACCCGCGTGTTATCGTTGAGTCATGGCTCGGCTCTTCGCGCTGTTGCTCGTACCCGTTCTGATCGCGCCCGACAGGACCGCTCCGGAGCTCGCCCGGGCGCTGCAGAAGAAATACGACACCATCAAGGATTTCTCCGCCGACTTCGTCCACGCGTACGAAGGCGGCGTGCTGCGCAAGCAGATCACGGAGCGCGGGCATCTCCTCGTGAAGAAGCCGGGCAAGATGCGATGGGACTACACCTCTCCCGAGCAAAAACAGTTCGTGTCCGACGGCGTGAAGATGTATTCCTACATCCCGCAGGACAAACAGGTGATCGTGTCGACCATTCCACCCGAGGACGAAGCGACGACGCCGACGTTGTTTCTTGCCGGCAAGGGCAATCTGGTTCGCGACTTCACCACCTCGATTACCGACGCTCCGAAAGGGATGCCGGCCGATACGCGCGCCCTGAAGCTTGTACCCAAAGTGCGCCAGAAGGATTACGATTGGCTCGTGCTCGTCGTCGACCCGAACACCCTCGACTTCCGCGGGCTGGTCACGGTCGATGCGCAGGGCGGGATATCGACCTTTTTCTTCGCAAATCTGAAGATGAACGTCGGTGTGGCCGATAAGGAATTCACGTTCAAGGTCCCTCGTGGCGTCGATGTTGTCATCGCATCCTCACGCTAGCCCGTCACGTGTGGCGAGGCGATTTCGCCCCGCGGTCCTCGCCGCCTGCCTTCTGGCCGCGGGCTGCGCCGCGTCGAGCGCGGTGCGTCGGGCCGGTGATGCGGAGCGCCGGCAGGACTACGACGTCGCGGTGGTCGAGTACACCAAAGCGGTCCGGCTCCGGCCGAACGACACGAACGCACGCCTCGCCCTCGACCGCGCGAAGCTGCGCGCCTCGCAGGCGCATTTCATCCAGGGTCGCCGGTTCGTGTCGCTCGCCAGGCTCGATCAGGCGCTCGCCGAATACGAAGTCGCCTCCGAACTGAACCCGTCGAATGGCGAAATCGACGACGAGCTGCGATCGACGCGCAACAAGCTGCGCACGAGAGTCGCCGTCGCGCGCGAGGGCAAGACCGAGTTGGAGTCGCTCGTCGAACGCACGCGCGACCTGCCGCCGCCGGGCCTCGACCTCCCTGCCGGCGTGAAGATGCCGGCGTCCTTGATCTTCCGCGATGCCAACAGCCGCGAAGTTTTCACGGCCATCGCGCGGCTCGCGAACATCAGCCTGATCTTCGACACGGCGTTTCGCGATCAGGCGCTGACCGTCGACCTCCGCAACGCGTCGCTCGAGGACTCGCTCAACACCGTGGCCGGCGCGACGCGCAGCTTCTTTCGCGTCACGGCACCGCGCACCGTCGCCGTGATACCGGATACGCCGGCCAAGCGCCGTGAATACGAGGAACAGGTCGTGCGGACGTTTTACTTGAGCAACGCCGACCTGAAGGAAACGATGGACCTGGTGCGGCTGGTCCTCGACGCGCGCCGCATCTCGCCGACCACGGCGACCAATGCGATCACGATCCAGGATTCGCCCGAGCGCATCGCAGCGGCCGCGCGGCTCCTGGCTGCCATCGACAAGGCGCGGCCCGAAGTGATCATCGACGTCGAGCTGCTCGAAGTGAACCGCACCAAGCTGCTCGAGTACGGACTGCAGATCGCGTCTGCCGGAACGAACGGGATCAATGGCAGCGCCGCGATTGCCGCCAACAGCGCCGGCGCCGTCACGCTTCACACGCTCCGTAATCTGACGCAGTCCGACGTGCTGCTAACCGCCGTCCCGTCGTTGTACTACCGGCTGTTGAAGACGGACGCGAATACCCGGACGCTGGCGAACCCGCAGCTGCGGACAACGGATGGCCTGCAAGCGACCGCGCGATTCGGCGAGCAGGTGCCGGTGCCAGTCACGACGTTCGCGCCCTTCGCTACCGGCGGCGCGCCGCAGCAGCCGATCACGTCGTTCAACTATCAGAACATCGGCGTGAACATCACGATCACGCCGCGCACCCACTTCGACGACGACGTGTCGCTGCAAGTGAATGTCTCGGTGACCAACATCTCCGGCACCGGCTTCGGCGGGCTGCCGACGTTCGGCAACCGCGAGATCAATACAGTCATCCGCCTGCGCGACGGCGAGACGAACATGCTGGCAGGATTGATTCGCGACGACGAGCGCAACTCCCTCGAAGGCGTGCCGGGACTGAGTGACGTCCCGCTGGTCGGAAGGTTGTTCGCGCACAACCAGAAAACGACCGATCAGACCGATATCATCCTGACGCTCACGCCGCACATCATTCGCGTGCTGGATCTGAACGAGGTCGACCTGCGTCCGTTCCGCCTCGGACGCGACTCGATCGCGCCAATCACCGAGCTGCCGTTGCCGATCGAGATGCCGCGGCCGATCGCTCCTCCGACGGGACCCACCGGACCGACAGGTCCTATGGGCGTCACGGGCGTCACGGGACCAACGGGCTCGATTCGATTCTAGGGTTACGCCACCTTTGCGACTCGGGCGCCGAGACCCTGCAGCCTTTCCACCAGGCGTCCATAGCCTCGTTCGACCGTTTCGAGCGGGGCGAGGCGGCTCTGGCCGTCGGCTGCCAACCCTGCGGCAATCAACGCCATTCCCGAACGAAGATCGCGGCTGTCGAGCGGACGGCCGCGCAGCCGGCGCGGACCGCTGACGATGATCCGGTGCGGATCGCACAGGAAGAGATCCGCGCTCATGCTGCTCAACTGCTCCAGCGCGAAGAGTCGCAGCTCGTAGAGCCAGTCGTGCACCAGCGTCTGTCCCTCGCACTGCGTCGCCAGCACGGTGACAAGGCTCACCATGTCGCTCGGGAATCCCGGCCAGAGACCGGTGGTGATCCGTCCTGCGGCATGCGGCCGCGATCGATGCACGCAGAACACATCGCCGTCCATCGCGCATTCGATCTTCATGCGCTTCAGTACCGCGGCAATCACTTCGATGTCCTCGGTACGCGCGCCGCGAACCTGGATCTCGCCTCCAGTCACCGCGGCGACGACCGCCCAGCTTCCCGCTTCGATGTAGTCGCCCCACAGCTGATGCTCGGCGCCGTGCAGCGGTCCGCCGCCTTCCACGCGAATCGTCGACGTGCCCGCGCCCGTCATTCCGACGCCGAGCTGCTGCAGAAACAGACACAGCTCGACGACGTGCGGCTCGCAGGCGGCGTGACGGATTTCGGTCACGCCGTTGGCGGCGGCCGCCGCAAGCAGCGCGGTCTCGGTGCCGGTCACCGACGCTTCATACAAATAGATCGACGTCGGCTGCAGACCGTGCGGCGTTTCGAGGATGTGGCCCGGTCCCGCGACGTTCCGCGCGCCCATCGCCAGCAGCGCCTCGAGATGCGTGCCGATCGTGCGGCGCGCCGGAAAGTCGCCGCCGGGCGGCGCCAGATGCGCGCGCCCTCTGCGCGCCAGCAGTGGACCGAGCAGCAGGACCGACCCGCGCAGCCGGCCGACGAGCGCGCCGTCGGGCTCGTGCTTGACGACGTCGGGACAGCGCACGCGAAGCGTCGTGCTCCCAATGCCTTCGACATGTCCGCCAAGATCGAGGATGAGCCGCGCCATCACCTCGACGTCGCTGATGCGCGGCACGTTGGTCAGCACGCATTCTTCGGTGGTGAGGAGGCACGCCGCGAGGATCGGCAGCGCCGCGTTCTTGTTGCCTTCCACCTCCACCGATCCCGACAGGCGTTGACCGCCTTCAATCACAAGCGTCGACATCCTGGTCCTTGGTTCGTTGTCTTTTAGCGGGAGTCCGGCTGATCGAACTGGCCAAGATACACGATCTCGTCCCGCAGCTCGACATTGAAGCGCTCGCGCACCGCCACGCGGCATCGCTCGATGAGCGTCCGGATGTCGCGCGCCGTCGCCGGCCCTTCGTTGACGATGAAGTTGCCGTGCGTCGGCGAGACGCGGGCCCCGCCGATGGCGACGCCTTTCAGCCCGGCGCGATCCACCAGCGCACCTGCCGACCACGGAATTCCGTCGGGCATCCGGTCGCGGCCCGGTTCGGGATTCCGGAAGACGCAGCCGGCGCTGGGCGACTCGAGCGGTTGTGTGCGCTTGCGGTACGCCAGCGACTGGCGCGCGGTCGCACGAAGCGCCGCGGGATCGCCCGGCGTCACGCGGAAGACGGCCGACAGCAGAATCTCGCCGCTGTCCTGCAGGCGGCTGCGGTCGTATCCGAACGCCATCGCGGCCACCGGCACGTCGGCGGTCGCGCCGTCGCGTGACGCGAGACGAACCTCCGTCACGAACTCGCCGATCAGGCGGCCTCCAAAATGCGCGTTCCCGAATACTGCGCCGCCGACCGTACCCGGCGTTCCGGCCCACGCTTCGAGTCCGGCGCAGCCATGATTGATCGTCCATCGCACGAGGCCGTTGATCGTCACCGCGGCGTCGGCGCGAACGTGATGCTCGCCGTCGCCGCGCACCTCGCCGCCGCGGGGACGGATGACCAGTCCGCGAACGCCCGCGTCGGACACGAGCACGTTCGATCCGCCGCCGAGGACGGTCACGCGGACGCCCTCGCGGCGCGCGAGTCTCAGCGCGGTGACGATCTCGTCGGCACCGCGCGTCTCGATCAGCCACTCCGCCGGACCGCCGACCTTGAAGGTCGTCAGCGGCGCGAGCGGAACGTTCGCCCGTACCCGATCGGCGCCGAACGCCAGGTCGAGCGACGCGCGGAACGTCGTCACGACGGAGACGACTCCACTGCCATGAGCGCACGTTCCTGCGCGATGAGCGCCGCCAGCGCTTCTCGCGGCGTGCAGACGACGAAGGAAATCGCATCGCCGGGAGACAGCTGGCCGGCCACCGCGATGTCGGCCGTGATGACCGTCGCGATCTTCGGGTAGCCGCCGGTCGTCTGACGATCCGCCATCAGGAGGATCGGCAGACCCGACGCCGGCACCTGCAGCACACCGAGCGGCGTCGCGTCGGAAATGATGTCGGCGCCCCGCGCGTGCGTCAGACGCGGTCCATCCAGACGGAATCCCATGCGATCGGACTGCTGGCCGATGACATACGGCGCCGATTGCAGCACGTCGAGGCTGTCCGCGCTGAAGTAATCGGCCTGCGGTCCCGGCAGCACGCGAATCCGCGCCTGGTGATCGGGCAGCGGCACATGACGCGGCGCCGCAGGCGGCGTCGATCGCGTATGCGTCGCGTCGCCGAGCACCAGGCGATCGCCGGCTCGGAGCGCGCGTCCGTCCAGGCCGCCCATCGCGCTGATGAGGTGAGTGGACCGGCTTCCGAGCACCGGCAGCGTCGCGATGCCGCCCGCAATCGCGAGGTAGGCACGCGCGCCGCGGCGCCGCGCGCCGAAGCGCAGCCGCGATTCGGCCGACGCGACGAAGGGAGCGTCCATCGGCACCGCGCGTCCGTCGAGCGTGAGATCGAATTCGGCTCCGGCCACGGCGATCACGCGCTCGGTCTCGAACTCGAGCTCGGGACCGAGCAGCGTGATCTCGAGGCCGGCTGCGCCGCGATCGTTGCCGACGAGCGCGTTCGCGAGCCGACAGGAGAACGGATCCATCGGTCCGGCGACGGGGACGCCACGCGCCTGAAACCCCCAACGGCCGGAATCCTGCACCGTCGTGAGCATGCCGGGCTTGATCACGCGGACGGCCATCGGTCGTACTCCTCGCGCGCGATCCGCACGAACTGTGCGGCGTCGCCGGCTTTCAACAGGAACGGCTCGGCGCGAGCCGGATCGAATGGCTTTACCGGCGTGCGCCCGATCAACTGCCATCCGCCGGGCGTCTCGGCCGGATAGATTCCGGTCTGCACGCCGGCGATGCCGACCGAGCCGAGCGGCACGCGCACGCGAGGCGTCGCGTGCCGCGGCATCGCGATGCGGCGATCGACGATGCCCATGTACGCGAAGCCCGCGACGAAGCCAAGCATGAAGACGCGGTAGGTGGCCGACGTGTGCAGTCGAATGACTTCGTCCTCGCTGACGTGCGCGAATGCCGCGACGCTCGCCAGATCCGGACCGAGCTCGCCACCGTAGCACACCGGAATGCCGATCGGAGCGCTCGTCGTCCGCACGCGCGTTTCGGGCCGCGTGAGCGCGTGCTCGACGCGCGTCATCAGCGCGTCGTAGTCGACGCGCAATGGATCGAAGTAGATCGCAACCGACCGATACGTCGGCACCACGTCGCAGACGCCGGCAATCTCCGCGCACTGCACCGCGTCGGCCAGCGCAATCGTCCGGGTGTTGACCTCGACGTCGATGCGCTCCTCGAATTCCACGAACAGCGCAGAGTCGCCGGCCGGAATGATCCTGGGCATTGGTTCGCTCGGCTGAAAGCCGCGCTACAGGTGCACGTCCGTTCTCGCGCGACACCCGAATCTGTAGCGCGAGCCTTTCAGGCGAGCGCTCACGGAGCCTTTCAGGCGAGCGCCTCCCGCGGCCCCTCCAGCGCCGTCAGCAGCTTCTGATGAATTCCCCCGAACCCGCCGTTCGACATGAGGACGACGAGATCGCCGCGGCGGTGTTCACGAACCACGATCTGGACGATGCCGTCGAACGATTCGGCTTCGCGGGCGGACTGTCCCCGTGCCTTCAAATCGCGCACGAGCCGTGGCACCGACAACCGTTCCGCTTCGGGCAGCTTCGATCGAAAGACCGGCGCGATGAGGACTTCGTTCGCCGAGCCGAACGCCTTTGCGAAATCGTCCTGAAACACGGAGCGGCACGACGAAGCGGACCGCGGCTCGAACACCGCCCAGATGCGCGCGTCCGGGTTCGCCGCGCGCAATCCGGCAAGCGTCTCCGCCACGGCCGTCGGGTGGTGCGCGAAGTCGTCGTACACCGTGACGGCATCGGCCACGCCGACGACCTCTAGCCGCCGCTTGATCCCGCCGAACAGGCGCAGCCCCTCGGCGATCCGCTCAGCACCGATGCCGACCTCAGCCGCGACGGCGATCGCGGCGAGCGCGTTGCGAACGTTATGGATGCCGACGAGCGGCATGTCGAACGCGCCGAACGGCGAACCGTGATGCCGCACCCTGAAGCGCGTGGCCGTCCCCGAGGTCTCGATGTCGTACGCGTGCCAATCGACGTCGCTGCCCGTGCCGAACGTCTGGACACGCGACACAGCGCCCGTCAGGAGCTCGCGCGCGCCCGCGCTGTCGGCGCCGACGAGCAGCAGCCCCTTGCGCGGCACCAACCGCACGAGGCGACGGAACGCGAGCATCACGGCATCGAAATCGGCGTAGATGTCCGCGTGATCGAACTCGACGTTGTTCACGACCGCGATGTCGGGAAGGTACTTGAGGAACTTCGCCGTCTTGTCGAAGAAGGCGCTGTCGTATTCGTCCCCTTCGATGACGAAATCGCGTCCCTGTCCCATTCGATAGCTCGATCCGCGGTCGCCGAAGTTGCGGGCGATGCCGCCGACGAGAACGGTCGGATCGACGCCGCCGTGCGTCAACAGCCACCCGGTCAGCGACGTCGTTGTCGTCTTGCCGTGCGTGCCCGCGATCACGATCGACCGCGCGCCCCAAAGAAAATGCTCGCGGATCGCCTCCGGCAGCGAGCAGTACCGGATCTTTCGATCGAGCACTTCTTCGAGCTCGGGGTTGCCGCGGGAGATCGCGTTGCCGACGACGACGAGATCGAGATCGCCGGTGATGTGATCGCCACTGTAACCGGTGAGGGTCGGGATGCGTTCCGACGCCAGAAAATCGCTCATCGGCGGATACACGTCCTGATCGGACCCGCGGACGTCGAGTCCCTTCCGCTTGAGCATCGCGGCAAGCGTCGCCATCGCCGTCCCGCAGATGCCGATGAAGTGGATCCGCCTCACATTTGGTCCTTGGTGCTCAGACAACCGCACTTTCCTCGATCACCATCCGCGGGTGCTTGTCGGCGATGACTCGACAGCTGACGCCGAGCGGCAGCGTCATCGCGGGACTGATCGTGTGGCCCGACGGGAAACCAAGCAGCACGGGACCTGGAAAATCGCGGAACAGCGTCGCCATCACGTCGCGCGCCCTGATGTCGCCCGACGGCTCGTCGCATTCCGGCAGCTCGCCGATGACGACTGCAGACGCTCGCGCCAGAAGACCTGTCTGGCACAGTTGCGTGATCATCCGGTCGAGCCGGTACGGACGCTCGCGGACTTCGTCGAGGAAGAGCACGTAGCCCTGAGGAGGATCGAACGCAAACGGGGTGGCGAGCGACGCGAGGAGCTGCGTCAGCGTGCCTCCGAATAACGGACCCGCCGCCTCGCCGGCTCGCAGCGATTCGACGGCCGATCCGGTCAGCTCGCCAGCCGGCTCGGGACGACACACGGCTTTGGTGAACGATTGAACGTCGTAGCCGGCGGCGCCGCGACCGAGACGGCCCGCGAGCATCGGCCCGTGAAACGCGATCACGCCGCAGCCGATCGTCAGAAAAGTCAGGAGCGCCGTGAGATCGCTGTACCCGATCAACGGTTTCGGCGTCCGCCGGATCTCGTCGCGGTCGAGCAGCGGCAGCACTTGCGCGCTGCCGTAGCCGCCGCGGACGCCGACGATGCCCGCGATCGACCCGTCGCGCCATGCCGCGCGCAAGGCTGCCGCGCGCGCATCACGCGATCCGGCCACGTACCGATCGCGCGCGAACACCGAGTCGTCGTAGACGGGAATGAATCCGAGGCTGCGAATCTCGTCAATCCCCTGGTCGAATTCGTCGCGCCGGAACGGACTCGCGGGCGCCACCACGGCGAGGCGATCCCCTCGAGCGAGGGCGCGCGGCTTGAGCATCACAGGTAGCGCGCCATCTCCCGAGCGATCGCCTGATGCTCGTCGCGGCCGATGGCGGCGCGCAGCTGCCGGCCGCCGAGCGGCCGCGGACCGACCGGCGCAGCGAGAAACCGCTCTTTTGCGCGCTGCTGCCGCTTCAACGCATCCTCGACGCGCGAAAGACGCAACCGCTCGTCCTCGACCGCGTGAACGATCTCTTCGAGCGCCGCCGCCTGTGTATCGTGATCGCCCGAGCAGACCAGCACGCCGTCGCATCCCGCCTCGATCGCCATCACTGCCGCGCGCGGCACCGGATATTCGTTCGCCACCGCCTTCATTTCCAAATCGTCGCTCAGGATGACGCCATCGAAGCCGAGCTCGCCGCGCAGGATGTCGCCGACAATCCGCCGCGACAGCGTCGCCGGGCGAGTGTCGTCGAGCGACGGCACGAACACGTGCGCGGTCATGATCGTCGCGACGCCCGCTTCGATCGCCGCCTTGAAAGGCACGAACTCCGTTTCTCGCAGCCGCTCCGGCGGGTGCTCGACGAGCGGCAGCTCGTGGTGCGAGTCGGTGCTCGTATCGCCGTGCCCCGGAAAGTGCTTCCCGCACGCAGCGATCCCTTCCGCCTGCAGCGTCCGCACGATCGCGCCGCCGAGCCGCGCGACGTCGGCCGCCTGCTCGGCCAGCGCACGATCGCCGATGACCGGGTTCTTCGGATTGGTATGCACGTCGAGGACCGGTGCGTAGTCGAGCGTCACGCCGACCGCCTTGAGCTCCGAGGCGAGGGCGCGGGCAAAGCGCTCCGCGAGCCGCTGGTCGCCGCTCCGCCCGAGCGTGATCATCGGCGGCCATTCGGTGAATGGCGCCTTCAGGCGCGCGACGCGTCCGCCTTCCTGATCGATCGACACCCACAGCGGGAGGTCGGCGGCGAGTCGCGACGCTTCGTAGGACAGCTCGGCCACCTGATCCGGATCGGCGACGTTTCTGGCGAACAGGATGACGCCGCCAAGGCTGAATTGCCTGACGAGCGACCGTAACTCAGGCGGAACCTGATGACCGTTGAACCCGACGATCAGGAGCTGGCCGATCCGACGACGAAGAGCGTTGGGCGACACTCACGTGATTCTACCAACCATTGGCGGCCGCGTCCGTCCAACGCCAGAGATGCGCGCCGCGCTCCGTCCGCTCGCTCGCCGTCCTGGTCTGTCGGCGACGATCATTCTGACGCTCGCTCTCGCCATCGGCGCGAACAGCGCCATCTTCTCGGCGGTCGACGCCGTGTTGTTGCAGCCGCTGCCGTTCCCGAGCGCCGATCGTCTTGTCGCGGTGTACGAGCGCAACCGTGCGCTTCGCCAGGCGACACAGCTCGTGGCGCCCGGACGACTCGAAGAATGGAACGCGCGCAACCACACCTTCGACGGGCTTGCGGCGATGTATTTCGAAAACATGACCGACACGACCGGCGCGCTGCCGGAACGGGTGGCGGCCATGCGCACGTCGCCAAGATTTTTCGCCGTTCTCGGCGCCGCTCCGGCGCTCGGCCGGACGCCGACGCCCGAAGAAGAACGCTTCGGAGGGCCTCCGGTCGCCGTCGTGAGCGACGCGTTCTGGCGCGACCGGCTGAACGGCGACCCGTCGGCAGCCGGCCGCAAACTGATCCTCGGCGGCGTGATCTACACGATCATCGGCGTCATGCCGGCTGCATTTCGATATCCGACCGAGCGCACCGAGGTATGGCTGCCCACGCGGGCGCCTGCGAGTTTTCTGCAAGTACGCACGGCAAGGCTCTACACGGCGTTCGGCAGGATGAAGCCTGGCGTCACGATCGACGAGGCGCAGGCGGATCTCGACGGCGTTCAGGCGCGTCTCGGCGAGGAGTTTCCGCAAACCGATCGCGGATGGGGATCGGCTCTCGTGCCGATGAAGGAAGAGCAGATCGGCGGAGTGCGCCGATCGCTGTGGCTGCTTCTCGGCGCCGTCGCGCTCGTGCTGCTCGCCGCCTGCGGCAACGTCGCGTGTCTCATGCTGGCCGACGCGGTGCGGCGCGAGCAGGAGATCGCGATCCGGTTCGTGCTCGGCGCGCATCGCCGGACGGTCGTCGGCCAGCTGCTCGTCGAAGGTGTCGTGCTCGCGGTCATCGGCGCCGCCGCCGGTCTGCTCATCGCGTACGGGGGCATCGCCGCACTCCGCGCCGCGGCGGCGGAATTGCCGCGAATTGCCGATGTTCGCCTCGATCTGCGGCTCGTCATCCTGACGTTTGCGGGCGGTGTCGCGACGACGCTGCTGTTCGCGCTCGCGCCGGCGCTGCAGGCGACACGCCACGACGGCGTTGATGCGCTCGCGCGCGGCGGCCGCGGCTGCGTCGGAGGACGCCAGCGTGTGCAGCGCGTGCTCGTCGCCGGCCAGATCGCGCTCGCGATCGTGCTGCTCGTTGGCGCCGCGCTGCTCATCCGAAGCTTCGAGCGGATGCAGCACATCTCTCCCGGCTTCGATCCGGAACACGTGCTCACGTTTCGTATGAGCGCGCAGTGGAGCGAGCGCGCGGACGCGGTCGTCCAGCGGCAGGCACGAACGATCGTGCGGCTGAATGCCTTACCAGGCGTGGAATCGTCCGCGTTCAGCCAGCTCGTACCCGGCGGCCTCACCATCCCGCCCGGCGAATTCCAGATCGCCGGACGAGATCGATCCGAGAAGACCTTCGCTATCGGACGGTCCGTCAGCGCCGGCTATTTCCGGACGCTGCACATTCCCATTCTCGCGGGCGGCACCTGCAGCAGCGATCCGTCGACGCCGCCGTTCTCGAAAGTGCTCGTCACCCGCGCGTTCGCCAATCGCTTCTTCCCCTCGGAGAGTCCCATCGGTCATGTCATGACGTGGTCCGGCATGCCGCCGGACCTCCGCGGCGAGATCGTCGGCGTCGTTGGAGACGTGACGGAGAACGGCCTGCTGTCGGGCGCGCCGCCAATCGTCTATTGGTGCACCTACAACCCGTACTGGCCGGATCCGTACTTCCTCGTGCGCACGGCGTCGTCGCATCCGGCTTCGATGGCCGACATCCGCGCCGCGCTTCGGGAAATCGAGCCGCAGCGCGCGGTCTACGCGGTTCGGCCGTTGAACGAGCTCGTCGCGGCGTCGATCGCTCAGCGGCGCGTCAACACGATTCTGCTCACGCTCTTCGCATCGACGGCGTTGCTGCTCGCGGCGATGGGTCTATACGGCGTGCTCTCTCAGCTCGTCGCGTCACGAACGCGCGAGATCGGCGTGCGAATGGCGCTCGGCGCACGAACCGGACAGATTCTCGCGCTCGTCGCTCGTCAGGCGGCCGCAGTGACCGCCCTTGGAATCGCCGCCGGGCTCGCCGGCGGATTCGCCCTCGCGCGGCTCATGGGCACGCTCGTGTTCGGAATATCGACGCGCGATCCCCTCACGTTCGTCGCCGTTCTAATCGTGCTTGCATGCGTTGCCGCCGCCACCGCGTATGTTCCAGCGCGTCGAGCGGCGCGTCTCGATCCGGTCGACGCCCTCCGCATCGAGTAGATACGGAACGGCTGTCCCCTTATCTCGATCCATGGACCGCGACGTGCGCGAACTATAATTTTGCCGGTGCACATCGCCTGTTCGGCGCCGACGCGCATCGATCTCGCCGGGGGCACTATCGACATCTGGCCGCTCTACCTTTTCCATGATGGCGCGACGACGCTGAACGCGGCGATCAGCCTGCGCGCGCACGCCGACATCGCAGCACGCTCGGATGGCCGCGTCGAGCTTCGATCGATCGACACCGATCGCGGCGCCGGCGCCGCTCACTGGTCCGAGCTCGATTCCACCGGCGACCTGTCGCTGCTCGCGCTGCTCGCGCGCCATTACCGGCTCGACAACGCGATGCTGACGACGCGGGGCGAATCGCCGGCCGGCGCGGGCATCGCCGGATCGTCGGCGCTGACGATTGCCGTGTGTGGGGCGCTCGCCAGGTGGACGGGCGCGTCGGAAGATCCTGAACACATCTTTCAGGTCGCGATGAACGTGGAGTGTCAGACAATCAAGGTGCCGACAGGCGTTCAGGACTACCGACCGGCGCTGTACGGCGGAATCGCCGCCGTCGAGCTGCGCGTCGACGGCATCAAGCGCGTCGCGCTCGACGTCGACGCGCGCGAGCTCGAACGGCGCATCGTGCTCGCCTACACCGGCGCGCCGCGCAATTCCGGCACGAACAACTGGGAGATCACGAAAAAACACATCGACGGCGACCGGCACATCTTCGATTGTTTCGAGCGCATCCGCGACACGTCCATCGCCATGCGGCAGGCGCTGCAGCGCGGGAAGTGGGACGAGGTCGGGCGTCAGATCGCGACCGAGTGGGACAACCGGAAGCGGCTCGCGCCCGGCGTCACGACGCCGACGATCGAAGACCTCATCGCGCGCGCCCGCGCGGCCGGCGCGACGGCGGCGAAAGTGTGCGGCGCGGGCGGAGGCGGATGCCTGTTCTGCTACGGGCCGCCGGAATCGCACGACGCCATTCGGAACGCCGTCGCGAGCGGCGGCGCTCGTCTTCTCGATTACCGCATCGAGGCCGAAGGCCTGCGGACGCGGGCCGCAGATGCACCCGAATAGGCGATGGACAACAGGGCAATCGCGCGGATCCTTCGGGAGATTGCCGACCTGCTGGAGATCAAGGACGCGAATCCGTTCAAGATTCGCGCGTACCGCAACGGCGCCGACATCGCCGCCAATCATCCGCACGAGCTGAATACGCTCGACGAAGCCGGCTTGCGCGAGATCCCGGGAATCGGAAAGGACCTCGCGACGCGCATCCGCGAGGTCGCCGAATCGGGCGACGCCGCGTTTCATCGCGAGCTCGTCGCCGAATTCCCGCCCACCATCCTCGATTTGCTCCATCTGCAGGGTGTCGGTCCAAAGACCGTTGCGATGCTCTATCGCGAGCTCGCCGTCCGGACGATTGACGATCTCGAAGCGGCCGCGAAAGACGGCCGCGTGCGATCGCTGCGCGGGATGGGTCCGAAAAAGGAGGCGTTGATCCTCAAAGCGCTCGAGGAACGGAAGCGATTCGCCGGCCGGCATCTTCTGCCCGATGCGCACGACGCCGCCGCCGCGCTCGTCGGATATCTGCGGGAGCGCGCGCCCGATGCCGTCGTCGAACCGGTCGGCAGCCTGCGGCGCGGATGCGACACCTGCGGCGATCTCGACCTGCTCGCGAGCGGCGCACCGCCCGGACTCATGGATCAATTCGTCGAGTACCAGCAAGTTGAGCGAGTGCTCGGCCACGGCGACACGAAGTCGAGCATCCTCCTCGAAGGCGGCTTCCAGGCCGACCTGCGGCTCGTCGCCGCCGACAGCCGCGGCGCGGCGCTCCAGTATTTCACCGGGTCGAAGGGGCACAACATCGCCCTGCGTGACCGCGCGATCGGCCGCGGCTTCAAGTTGAACGAATACGGATTGTTCCGAACCACCGACGACGTGCGCGTCGCCGGCGAGCGTGAGGAGGAGATATACGGCGCCCTCGATCTGGATTGGATTCCACCGGAGCTGCGCGAGTTACGCGGCGAGATCGAGGCGGCCGAAGCGCACGCGCTGCCGCGGCTGATCGAGCGTGCCGACCTGCGCGGCGATCTGCACAGCCACACGACCGCGACCGACGGCAGGGACGATATCCGAGCGATGGCCGATGCGGCGCGCGCAGCCGGCCTCGAGTATCTCGCGATCACCGATCACAGCCAGTCGCTGGCCATGGCGAACGGCCTCGACGAGCGGCGCGCCGCCGATCACGCGTCGCGGATCCGCGCGGTCGACGCGGAACGCCCAGGCATCCGGCTGCTCGCGGGCATCGAATGCGATATCAAGCCGGACGGCACGCTCGATCTGTCGAATGGTTGCCTCGCGGAGCTCGATCTCGTTGTCGCGTCGGTGCACTCCGCCTTCAACCAGGATCGGCGGCAGATGACCGACCGCCTGCTGCGCGCCATCGAGCATTCTCACGTCGACATCCTCGGCCATCCAACCGGACGGCTGATCCTCAGGCGTGAACCGTATCCGGTCGACGTCGACGCCGTCGTCGACGCGGCGGCGCGACACGGCGTGGCGCTCGAGATCAACTGTCAGGTCGATCGGCTCGACCTGAACGATGCGCATGCCAAGCTCGCGCGCGATCGCGGCGTCCGGCTCGTCATCTCGACCGACGCGCACTCGCGCCATGCGTTCGGCCGTCTGAGGTGGGGAATTCTCGTGGCGCGTCGCGCGTGGCTGCGTCCGGCCGATGTGCTCAACACGCTTCCGTTCGACGAGCTGCGCGCATCGCTGCGAAGGAACCGTCCGTGAGACTGCCGATGCTCTCGTCCGACGACAAGCTCGCCGAGATTCGGCGTCTGTACTTCAGCGCGACGCGCCAGACCATCGACGCCGACCTGACGAAGGCGCTCGATCTCCTGAAGTCGATGGCCAGCGAGGAAGAGCGCGAGCGGGCGACCGTCTACATGGAAGGCCTCGCTCAGATGCGCTCTGACTGGAACCGGAAAAGTAAGAAGAAGCGTTAACCCTTCCCGCTCAAGTTCGCGACGACGCGCTTGCGCGCGGCGATGCGGAGCGCCTCGGGAATGTTGCGATCGACCGATAGCTGCGACATGTCGCGGTTGTTGAGGCGCCCCATGAAATTGAGCGACAGCGCGAGCGGCGTCTTCGGATTCTTGATCAGGCCGAGCACCACGTTGTAGCTCTTCGTCCACGCGCGGTTGCTGGCGATGATGCGGAGCACCTCTTCCGAGAGGCTGGCCATCCGTGAATACGCCTCGATCTCCGGCCCGGTCAGCTTCGGACTGCTCAGCACCGCCGCCGAGATCATCTTGTTCGGATCTCTGATGAGCATCGCGCGCATCTCGCGCGACCCTTTCACCGCTGCCTTGAGCCGCTCGGAGAATCCCATCTTCGCGAGCCGCTGCGTCGCCGTCTCGCGGTCCTCGTTCTCGTCGACAGCGAACGCGTCCGCCTCGCCGACGTCGATCAGCGGATCCTCCGGCGCGGACGCTTCCACGTCGAGCTGCGGGATCTCGTCCGGAAACACTCCACGATCGGCGAAGAATTCGCGCAGTCCGATCGGCACGTCGGACCGGGCGAGAAACGTCTTGAGCGCCTGCTCGGGAATCCGGTTCAGAGTGTCGTCGGCCGTCTCGCGGATCTCGGCGTCGCGGTCCTCGAGCAGCAGCACCAGGATGGCGAGCTGCTCGTATGCGCGCGGTGCGAGCGCGCCCTGCGCCGCGAGGAGGCGGACATCGCGCTCGACCTCGCCTCGCTTGAAGGCATCGAGAAGGGGAGTTGGGTCAATCACCGTCTTTGGAGGTAATCCCTGTAGTTTGTGAGATTGAGTCGACGCGTGACGATTTCGCCGGTCTTCCCCAGCGGCTTCGCGTCGGCGCCGTTCAGCGTCAGCGCGATTGCGCCGGCGTCGCCCGCCGTCAGCACCATCTCGCGGCGCACATCAATACTCTGCCGCTCTCCGGCCTGAAGCAGACGATCGATCTTCTTCTGACCGTCGACGGTGGCCGACACCCAGCACGGGCTCTTGACGCTCAGTCCGACCGTCAGCTTGTCCTCGATCGGCGCGGCCGGCCGCGGTGGGCTGGCAGATGCGACGGGCGGTGCAGCGGTTGATGGTGGCGCCGGCGCCGCGGACGGCAGCGTTTCTGCGGCCGGAATCGAAGACGGCGCCGGCAGCGGATCCTCGAAGAATCGAGGCGACGGCTTCGCCGGTTCGGGCGTGTTCGCGGCAGGCGGCGTCTGCGAGGTCTGCATCATACGGCGGCCGGCGTTGCCGAAATACAACACGACCGCGGCGACAGGCACACTGATCGCGATGAGGCGCAGGAAGGTGCTCGCCATCCGCCGATCGCTTTCGACCGCCTCGTGATCTTCGACATGCTCCGATGGCGGGTGCCCCGCCGTGACCGCGTCGTGCGGAAACTGCGCGATGAATTCCTGAATCGTCGCCTCGGGATCGAGGCCGACCTCGATCGCGTACGAGCGGACGAATGCGCGGCTGAAGATGCCGCCCGGCAGGCGGGAAATGTCGTTGCGCTCGAGCGCTTCGAGAACGCTCATCGAGATCTTGGTGGCCGCGGCGATCTGCCGAAGCGAGATGCCTCGTCGCTCCCGCGCCTCGCGCAGCTTGCGGCCGAAGTCGCCGGGGATCCTGTCAGGGGCCATGTGCAGTGGGCAACGGTTTATGTTAGGGAGCCGGTTTCATGCTGTCAAACCGCGAACGAATCGTCCGCACGCGCTCGCGCAGCGATTCGCTCGACGTGAACAGGCCAATCGCCGCGATCCCTGCCGCGCCGGCGGCGGCGACATGGTCGAGCCGGTCGAGCGTGATGCCGCCGATGGCGAGAACTGGCACCGCAGTCGCTCGAACGATCGCGCGAAGCCCCTCGATACCGACGAGCGCCGTCGTGTCCGGCTTGGAAGCGGAGGCAAACACGGTTCCGGCGACGAGGTAATCGGCATCGCTCGCCGCCTTCGCCTCGCCGGGCGAGTGAATCGACCGGCCGACCAGCAGGGGACGCGGCATCAACCGGCGAGCTTCGGGAATCGAGAACGAGTCGCTTCTCAGGTGAACGCCGTCGGCGCCGGCCGCGATGGCGACGTCGACGCGATCGTTGACGACGATCCGCGTCGCGCTCCGCTTCGCGACGTCGACAACGGCGCGCACGAGCGCGCAGAGCGCGGCGCCGTCGAGATCGCGTTCGCGAACCTGAATGAGATCGACGCCCGCCTCGACCGCCGCCCTGGCCTGCGCCACCGGATTGGCGCGCCGGCGGTCGGTGACGAGACAGATCGTCACGGGCGGCCGGGACGCTCCGACAACGACACGTCGGGACGATCGCGCCCTTCGATGAATTCAGGGCGTCCCGAGCCCGTCGAGGGACGCGACGCGAAGACCAGCGCGAGATCGGCGAAGCCGGCGAAGAGGTTGACGAGTCCGAGGCCGGTGACGGCGCCGCGCACGAAATTGTTGGTGACGATCGGCTGGAGCGCCGGCCACGCCGCCGCAAAGTAATTGTGCTCCCAGAAGGCCGACCACGGCAGCACGATGAGCAGGAGGCCGACTTCGAGGAAGAACGCGACGTATACCAGCCGGCGGATCAGAACAATACCCTCACGCCTGGACCTTGCTCAACCGGCCGATGCGCGCCTCGATGTCGCGGTAGGCGCCCGCATCGGCCTGCAGCTCGAGCAGCACCGCGAGCGCGCGCGCCGTCTCACCGACCTGCTCGAGGCCTTCAGCCAGCTCGTACAACAGCTGGTGGCCGTCGTCGACATTCGGCGCCGGCGCCTGCGCCGCGCGCTCGAGCCATTCGAGCGCCTGCGGCATCTTGTCGCGATCGCGGTACAACCGTGCGATTAGCCACGAGGTCGAGAAACGCAGCTTCGGCGATCGCGATGCGTTCTCCAGCGCGCTGATGCATCCGTCGATGTCGCCCTTCGCGCGAAGCGCGAGACCGCGCTTGTATTCTTTCTCGGCGTCCTCCGCGCCGACGCGCTTCGACGCCTGTTCGCGAAGGTTGCCGAAGACGCTGTCGAGATCGGCCGGTTCGGCGGCGGCAGGCTGCGCCTTCGCGGCCGGCGGCGGCGGCGCCGTCGCGCCAGGCTTGATGTCGTCGAGCACGATGCTGAGATCGACTTCGACGTCCTCGGAGGCCGCGTGAGCTTTCGACGGCGCCGGTGGCGGAGCGTCCTCCATGTCGCCGAGGATGGCGTCGAGATCGATGGCGTTGGCGCTCAGCTCGAACTGCTTCTGCTCGTCGCGCGCGCGCTTGGATGGAGGCGCCGCGCTCGGCTGCTTCTTCTCTTCGAGCTCGAGGATTTCGAGAATGTCCGCTTCGTTGGAATTCGTCTCTGTTGCGGCGTCTGTTTCGGCCTCCGGCTGTTCCGCCGACCCGAGCAAGCCGCCGAGCAGCTCGGTGCTCGTGAACGGCGTCTCGCCGCTCAACCGCTCCGCGATGATGCCGTCGGGATCGGGCTCGCCGAGGAGCTCCAGCGCGCGCCTGAACCGCTCGACGTTCGCGCGCTCCCACGGCTCGCGGGCCACCAGATCTTCCGAGATGAAGCGCGCCTCGCTCGCCGAGCCTGCGGCGATGTAGGCGTCGGCCAACTGCGCCTGCGCGCTGTACATCGTCGCTTCGAGCCCTCCGTCGACGCAGATCTCGACCAGTCGCATCAACGCCGGAATGTGATTCGGCAGGCGCGTGACGAACTCCTGCAGCGCGGCGGCCGCAGCGGCCCAGTCGCCCTCGCTCACGGCGTTTTCGGCGGCCAGCTCCACGACCTGGAAACCGGCTTCGGCGTGTGTCTCCGCGACGCTCCAGCCGAGCATCGCGATCTTCTCGCGGCGGCTCGAATCGTCCTCGAGCAGGCGCCGCACGATGGCGACCCCCTCCTCGGCCTTGTCGCCGCGCAGCCGAATGTCGGCAACCGTCATCAGCAGCTCGGGATCGTCGCCGGCGGTTTCGGCCGTCAGGTATTCGGCGGCCGTCTGCATATCGCCGCGCGCGAGGAACTTCCGCGCGAGCTCCGCCTTCAGCTCGGTGTCGTGCGCGTTGTGCGCCGACGCCTGGCGCAGCGTCTCCAGCGCCTCTTCCGTTTTTCCCTGCGACTCGAGGGCGGCGGCCAGCATGCGGAACTGTTCGACGGTCGTGGCGCACTCGCGCGCGCGCTCGATGTCGCCCGCGGCGAAATAGACGTCGAGCAGCTTCTCGCGAATCTCGTCGTCGTCGGGATTGAGCTTGGCGCCCTGGCGCAGCGCCTCGATCGCTTGCGGGTGGCGCCCCTTCTCGGCGAGCTCGCCCGCGATCTCCTTGAAGTCGCCGAGCGCGCCGCCGACGTCACCCATCTCGATGCGAGCGCCCGCGGCCGCCAGGCGGCCGTCGTAGTCCTCGGGATCGAGCGACCCGAGGCGCACGCGCGCCATCAGGGCACCCCGCGTGTCGCCGCGGCTCCTGCGGAGCTCGATGAGCGCGTTGAGATGCGCGCGCGCGTCCGCGTACAGCTTCTGGCTGCCGAGGATGTCCGACAGCTGCAGCAGCGAATGCTCGTGATCGGGTTTGAGCTTGAGGATCTTCTTGTAGAGCGCGCCGGCCTTGGCGGCCGCGCCTTCGTCGTTGAGATTGTTCGCGATCTCGATGAACTGCTCGATCGCCTTCTCGGTGTGGCCACCGCGCATGTACAGATCGCCGAGGGTGTTCTTCGCCGCCCAGTCGTGCGGCTGATCCTCGACGATGCGCACGAATTCCGCGATCGCGGCGTCGACCTTGCCCTGCCGGATCAGCTTCTCAGCGTTGCGCAGTGTTGCAGCGCGATCAAATGCCACTGGGAGTTCTAGTCAATCGTATCAAACAGCGTCGGAGGGCGGAACGAGCGGCGGTGCATTTCTGAGTAACCGAAGCGCGCGACCGCGTCGAGATGATCGGCGGTCGCGTACCCTTTGTGACGATCGAAACCGTAGCGCGGATCGCGGCCGTGCAGTTCCAGCATCTCGCGATCGCGCGTCACCTTCGCGACAATCGACGCCGCCGCGATCGCCGAGCAGCGGCGGTCGCCGTGCAGCACGCCGCGCTGCGCCATCGGCAGGTCGGGCACGCGGAACGCGTCGACGAGCACGATATCGGGCAGCGGCGCGAGCGCGAGCACGGCCCGCTGCATGGCCCGGAGCGATGCCTGGTGAATGTTGATGCGATCGATCTCCGAAGGGTCGGCGGCGGCAACGGCCCACGCCACCGAATGCATCAGAATGCGATCGAACAGACGCTCGCGCTCGGAGGCGGGTACGAGCTTGGAATCGCACACGCCGGGAATGTGACGATCCGGATCGAGGACGACCGCCGCGGCGACGACGGGGCCCGCGAGGCAGCCGCGCCCGACCTCGTCGACTCCCGCGACGTGCACGAATCCGACGCGGCGCAGCGCGTTCTCCAGCGTGCGCATCGCGGGGACACGAGTCATAAGGTCAGGTGGTCCGGGTAAGTCAGATGGGTTCTAGCTTTTCCCCGTGTCCTTCATGCGCGCGGCTTTACCCTTCAGATCGCGCAGGTAGTACAGCTTCGCGCGCCGGACCTTCGCCGACTTCGTCACCTCGACCTTCTGGATCGTAGGCGAGTGCAGGGGGAAGATGCGCTCGACGCCCTGGCCGAACGACACCTTGCGCACGGTGAACGACGCGCGCGTGCCGCCGCGATGGACGCCGATGACCACACCTTCGAAGATCTGGATGCGCTCCTTGTCGCCCTCGCGCACCTTCACGTGGACCCGCACGGTGTCGCCTGATTTCATCGCCGGCCGATCGGCCAACTGCGACTTTTCGACCAGCTCAATCGCGCCCATGATTCCTCGCCTGTCCTTTCTGCAACTCTGCGGACCTGCCGTCCTGCAATTCTCGCAGAATCTGTTTCTCTTCTTCGTCCAAAACCGCGCCGTCCAACAGGTCCGGCCGCCGCTCGAGCGTCCGTGCCACCGCCTGCCGCTTCCGCCAGCGACGGATTTCGGCGTGGTTTCCCGAAAGCAAGACGTCGGGAACCTTCAGGACTCGCTCAGCTGACGCCGTCGCGCTCCCCGCATTTCCGGCGCCGCCGCGGCACGCGATCTCCGGCGGCCGGGTGAACTGCGGAAAATCGAGCAACCCGCGGCTGAACGAGTCTTCAGCGACCGATTGTTCGTCTCCCACCACGCCAGGAACGAGGCGCGCGACGGCGTCGACGACGACCAGCGCCGCGAGTTCGCCACCCGACAGCACGTAGTCGCCAATCGAGATTTCGTCGGTCACGCGCTGGCGAATCCGATCGTCGAACCCTTCGTACCGCCCGCACAGCAGCACGAGGTGCGGCTGCCCGCTGAGACGCTGCGCGTCGACCTGCGTGAACCGCTTTCCCTGCGGCGACGTCAGGATCACCGTCAACGGCCCCACGCGATCCGTTTCAATCGCGTCGAGCGCGCGGAAGAACGGATCCGGCTTGAGCACCATCCCGGGTCCGCCGCCGTACGGCACGTCGTCGACCACGCGGTGCCGATCGGTCGTGAAATCGCGCAGGTCCCGCACCTTCACGTCGAGCGTTCCGCGCTCGATCGCGCGTCCCACGATGCCGGCGGCGAGCGGCGCCTGGACCATCGCGGGAAAGATCGTGACGATGTCGACGGTCACGAATTCAGATCCAGCAATCCCTCTGGCGGCTCGACGACGATCCGCTTTCCCGCCGGGTCGATCGTCGTGCAGATCCCGGTCGCCAGCGGAATCAAAATCTCGCCGCGCGCGCCGGCCACCACGAGCCGGCTGCGATCGACCGTGCCTTCGACGTCGGTGACCGTGCCCACGCGGTCGCCGCCGCGCGTTTCGACGCGGCAGCCGATCAAATCGTGGCGGTAAAACGTGCCGCCCGGCAGCGCCGCGAGCCGATCGGCCGGCACGCGCAGCTCGTATCCCGCCAGCGCCTCAGCATCGTTCATCGTCTCGATTCCCTCGATCCCGATCACGGGCCGCTCGCGCTGAAAGCGAACCGTGCTGATGCGCAGCGCTTCGACGCGCCTGTTCCGCTCGATGAACAGCTCGGCGCCGGGCTGAAACCGCTCGTCAGGAAAATCGGTCTCGAGGTTGACGATCACCTGCCCGCGATTGCCGTGCGCGCGAGCGATCCGCCCGACGACGGCCATCTCGTCCCAGATCATGAGATTGCTGATTGCAGATTGCTGATTGCTGATTGCTGATTGATTTCAGATTGTTGATTGATTTCAGATTGGACTCAATCAATCTGAAATCTGAAGTCTGAAATCAGCAATCTCCACAAGTTTCAGCGTCCCTCCCGTATCTCCAACGTGACCTGCTTGCCTTCGCGCTCGCCGGCTGTCGACGCGAGCGTCCGCAGCGCCGCCGCCGTGCGGCCCTGCTTGCCGATGACTTTGCCGATATCGGTTGGCGACACGAACAGCTCGATCAGCGTGACGTGCTTGTGCTGCGACTCGGTGACGCGCACGTCGTCGGGACGATCGGTCAGCGCCTTCGCCAGGACCTCGACGACTTCGCGCACGCCGGCCACGTTACTTCGCCTCGGCCGCCGCCGGCGCAGCCGCCGCCGGCGCGGGCGCCGGCGTCAGATGCCGCGCGATCAGCGTGCGCACGGAATCGGACGGCTGCGCGCCCTTCTTCAGCCAGTAGTCGACGCGCTCTTTGTCGACCTGCACGACGGCCGGCCTGCTGCGCGGGTTGTAGTGCCCGAGGATTTCGACGAACGAGCTGTCGCGCGCCGTACGCGAATCGGTGACGACGACGCGGAAGAACGGACGCTTCTTGGAACCGGCCCGACGCAAACGGATGACGACCATCTGACACTCCTGAAATGACGCTCGAGGCTCGAAATCCGCGCGTCTGATTCGCTTCGCTGGCAGCCCTAAAGGGCTGCGCTACCGACGCGGCGACACCGTGTGTCAGCTCCTGGTAGCGCAGGCCTCGAGGCCTGCCTTCGAGCACCGCCCTATCGACGGTTGCGAAGCATCTGCATCGCCTGGCGGCGCGCCTTCTTGCTGCCGCCGCCCGAGAGCCCGGCCATCCCGCCGAGCTGTTTCAACATCTTCTGCATCTGCACGAACTGCTTCAGCAGACGATTCACTTCTTCGACCGACGTCCCGCTGCCCTTCGCAATCCGCTTGCGGCGGCTGCCGCTGATGATGTGCTGTTTGCGCCGTTCGTCGGGGGTCATCGAGTTGATGATCGCCTCGACGCGAGTGATCTGTTTCTCGTCCGGCTTGTTCTCCGCGAGCGCCTTGATGCTGCCCATCCCCGGCAGCATCCCGATGATCTGCTCGAACGGCCCCATCTTGCGGATCGTCTTCAACTGGTCGCGGAAGTCTTCGAGCGTGAACTCGTTCGCGCGAATCTTCTCTTCAAGCCGCTCGGCGTCCTCCTGATCGATCGCCGCCTCGGCGCGCTCGATGAGCGACAGCACGTCGCCCATACCGAGAACGCGCGACACGAACCGATCGGCATGGAACGCCTCGAAATCCTCGAGCCGCTCGCCGACGCCCGCGAACGCGATCGGCACACCGACGACCGATACCACCGACAGCGCGGCGCCGCCGCGCGCGTCGCCGTCGAGCTTCGTCAGCGCGACGCCGGTGACGCCGACGCGCGCGTTGAACTCGCCCGCGCTCTTGATCGCATCCTGGCCCGTCATCGCGTCGGCGACGAACAGCCGATCCGAAGGATCGGTCGCCCGCTGAATCGCCACGAGCTCGTGCATCAACTCGTCGTCGATGTGCAGACGCCCCGCCGTGTCGACGATGACGGTGTCGAACCCGAGGTTTGCGGCCTCTGCCACAGCCCCCCTGGCGCGCTCGACCGGATCCATTTGACCGGCGGGATCATGGACCCGCAATCCCGCTTTGTGGCCGACGACATTCAACTGCTGAATCGCGGCCGGACGCTTCACGTCGGTCGAGACGAGCAGCGGATGGCGTCCCTGCTTCGCCAGCCACATCCCGAGCTTGCCCGTCGTCGTCGTCTTGCCGGCGCCCTGCAGCCCCAGCATCAGGATGACGCGCGGCCGCTTGGTGGACGGCTGCAGTCCGCCTTCGGCGTCGCCGAACAACGCGACCATCTCATCGCGCACGATTTTCACAACCTGCTGCGACGGGGAGAGGCTGCGCAGCACCTCTTCTTCCATCGCGCGGTCACGCACGCGGTCGATGAACGCCTTGACGACCTTGAAGTTGACGTCCGCCTCGAGCAGGGCGAGCCGGATCTCGCGAAGCGCCGTCTCGATGGCCTCGGGCGTCAGCCGGGTTTCACCCCTCAGCGCCTTGAATACGTCCTGAAGTCGATTACTGAGGGTCTCGAGCATGGCCCGGCTAACTCACTCTACGGCAAACGCTTATCGTAGCTGACGGGCTGGCGGACTGTCAAACAGCGGGCGGTCTACTTCGCGGCCATCTCCGTGCGCAGGGCCTGCAGCTTCGTGCTGGCGTTACGAATGGCGGCGACGACGGCGGTGGTTCCCGCCGTTTCGTCGTCGACCTCCGCAATCGCCTTTTCGAGCACCGCGAGCGTGGTTTCGACCTGCGAAGCCGTCACGTTTTCGGATTGCCGGACGAGCGTCTCGACGAGATCGAGACACGCCCGAACCACCTTGGTGGCCGCTTCATTGCGGGTCGAGCTCCGTTCGGCGGAACGCATGCCGACCATCAGGAAATCGCGGCTTGCGGTCAGTTGACCTTTGACGCTCATTCGTCTCCGAACTCCGTTACACGCTGGACAGCTTGTGTCCCAGCTTTTCCTTCTTCGTCTTCAGATATCGGCGGGTCGACTCCGACGCCGGAATCTCGAGAGGCAGCCACTCGCTGACCGACAGCCCGTAGCCTTCGACCCCCACCAGTTTACGCGGATTATTGCTCAGGAGCCGCATCGACCTGATTCCGAGCTCGCGCAGGATTTGAACACCCATGCCGTAATCGCGCTGATCGGCCTTGAATCCGAGACGCTCATTCGCTTCGACGGTATCGAACCCTTCGTCCTGCAGCTCGTACGCCCGAATCTTGTTGGCGAGGCCGATGCCCCGGCCTTCCTGATTGAGATACAGCAGGACGCCTCGACCTTCGGCCGCAATCTTCTGCATGGCGGCGTCGAGCTGCGCGCCGCAGTCGCATCGCGCCGAATGGAAGACGTCGCCTGTCAAGCACGACGAGTGGACGCGGACGAGGACGTCCTTGCCATCCTTCATCTCGCCGCACACGAGCGCGATGTGCGAGTGCTTCTGCACCAGATCTTCGAAGGCGTGAACCTGAAAGTCGCCATACTCGGTGGGGAGCTTTGCGGTGGCGACGCGTCTGACGAGCGATTCGGTCCGCATGCGGTACTTGATCAGGTCGGCGACCGTGATCATCAGCAGGCGGTGCTTCTTTGCGAACTTCGTCAGCTCCGGCACGCGCGCCATCGTGCCGTCTTCGTTCATGATTTCACAGATGACGCCGGCAGGATACAGGCCGGCGATGCGCGCGAGATCGACGGCCGCTTCGGTCTGGCCCGTGCGCACCAGCACGCCGCCCGTCCGCGATCGCAGCGGGAACATGTGTCCGGGCCGGATCAGATCGGACGGCCGCGTCGCCGGATCGATGGCGGCAAGCACCGTCGCCGCGCGATCCGCCGCCGATATGCCGGTCGTGGTCCGGCCGCGCGCCTCGATCGACACGCAGAACGCCGTGTCGAATCGCGAGCTGTTCTGCGACACCATCAGAGGGATCTCGAGCTCGTCGAGCCGCTCCGGTGTCATCGACAGACAGATCAGCCCGCGGCCATAGCGCGCCATGAAATTGATCGCGTCGGGCGTAATCTTCTCCGCCGCGATTGTGAGGTCCCCCTCGTTCTCGCGATCGGCGTCGTCGACGACGATCACCATGCGGCCGGCGCGGATCGCGTCGGTCGCATCCTCGATGCGCGCGAACGGCTCGGACTTCCTCCGTGCGCCTTTGGCGATTTCCATCAGTGCGCCACCTCTCCCGGGCGGAGGCCGTGAATCGTGAGGCCGGCGAGCTCCGCCGCACGGACCACGTACTTGCCGACCATGTCGCATTCCAGATTGACCCGGTCGCGAATCTGCAGGGCGCCGAGATTCGTGTGGCTCATCGTGTAAGGCACCACCTGCACATCGAATCGATCCGTTCCGAGGCCCGCAACCGTCAGACTGATGCCGTCGACCGCGATCGATCCCTTGTGCACGATATACGGGGCGAGCAGCGACGGAAAGCTCACCGTGAGCCAGTGAAAATCGGCGTCCGGACGCAACTCTTCGACGTGGCCGATGGCATCGACGTGACCCTGCACGAAGTGACCGCCCAATCGGCTGTCTGCGCGCAGCGGCCGTTCGAGATTCAGCCGGCTTCTCGGCTCGAGCGCGCCGAGCGTCGAGACGCGAACGGTTTCGGGCCCGATGTCGGCCTGAAACTCGTTCGAGTCGGCGAGAATGACCGTCAGGCACACGCCGTTGACCGCCACGCTGTCGCCGCGTGAAAGCTCCGGAGCGATCGGCGCGGCGATCCGCAGGCGGAAACCACCGCTCGTCGGCTTGCGCTCGATCAGTTCTCCGACCGCTTCAACCAGCCCTGTGAACATACCCTTCGATGACGACGTCCGGACCAAGCGACTCGACGCGCCGTTCGAACAGCGCGGCGGATGAAAATCCGCGACCCGACAGCAATTCGACGCCGCCGTTTCCAAGCACGTGCGGCGTCACGTACAACCTGACGTAATCGACGAGCCCTTCGTCCCAGGCCGCCGCGTGCATCGCAGCGCCGCCTTCGAGCAGCAGCGATCCGATCTGCTGCTCTGCCGCGAGACGCTGGAACGTCTCGCGCAGGCCGTCGCCGGAGGCGTCGATCGTCGCGCCTGCGTCTTCCAATGGCTTCCGCAGTTCGGCACACCGAGACGCTTCGGGAGTACTCACGATCATGACAGGCCCGGCGCTCAGTGTCGAGAGTACCTTCGCATCGGGCGGCGTGCGCAGACGGCGATCGAAGATGACGCGAACGAGCGGCCGCTCTCGAAAGATGCCGCGCGCGGTCAGCTGCGGGTCGTCGGCGAGCACCGTTCCGACGCCGACGGCAATGGCATCGACCTGCGCGCGGACGCAGTGTGCATGGCGGTTTGCAGCAGCGGATGTGAGAAAGGTGCGCCGGCCGGATGTTTCCGCGATCCGGCCGTCAAGGCTGGCCGCCGCTTTCAGGATGACGAATGGACGCCCTTCGCGCATCAAGGTGAAGAAAGGACGGTTGAGCGACGCCGACGCGTCCGCGCCGAGTCCGACCTCCACATGCACGCCGTGCTCGCGCAGAAAGGCGAACCCGCGTCCGCTGACGATCGGGTTCGGATCTTCTGTCGCCGCGACGACGCGCCTGATGCCCGCTTCGAGAATGCGATGCACGCACGGAGGCGTACGGCCGTGGTGCGCGCACGGCTCGAGCGTGCAGTACAGCGTGGCGCCGCGCGCGCGTCCGCCGGCCTCGTCGAGCGCGTTCACCTCGGCGTGCGCTTCGCCGGCGCGATGGTGATAGCCCTGGCCGACGATGACGCCGTCGGCCGATACGACGATCGCGCCCACGACCGGATTGGGGCTCGTGCGCCCGAGGCCGCGGGCGGCGTGAAACAGCGCGCGCTCCATGTACGCCGCTTCCTTCGGAGAGCGGCCGGTCTGGATCACCATTTCTCTTCGAAGAGACCGTCGACGTACTCGTTCGCGTCGAAGGGAACGAGATCGTCGATGCCTTCGCCGACGCCAACGTAACGGATCGGCAGCTTCAGATCGTTGGCGATCGCGACGGCCACGCCGCCCTTGGCGGTGCCATCGAGCTTGGTCAGCACGATGCCGTTCACGCCGGCCGCGCCCATGAATTCGCGCGCCTGCGTGACGCCGTTCTGGCCGACGGTCGCGTCGAGCACCAGCAGCACTTCCTGCGGCGCGCCGCTGACCTCGCGCGCGGCGATGCGGCGGATCTTCTCCAGCTCGTTCATCAGGTTCACGCGCGTGTGCAGACGGCCGGCCGTATCGACGAGGATCGGATCGCGGCCTTTGGCCTTGCCCGACGAGATGGCGTCGTAGACAACCGCGGCCGGATCCGCGCCTTCCCGCGCGCGCACCATCTCGACGCCGGCCCGCTTCGCCCATATTTCGAGCTGCTCCACTGCCGCGGCGCGGAACGTGTCGGCGGCGCAGATGAGTGGCGTCTCTCCCGCATTCTTCAGCAGGTTCGCCAGCTTGCCGACGGTCGTCGTCTTGCCGGTGCCGTTCACGCCGACGATCAACGTGACCTTCGGATGCGCCGCGACGTCGAGCGGCCGATCGACCGTCGCGAAGACGTCGCGGATCTCCTGCTTGACCAGGTTGCGAAGGCTCGCGCCGTTGGGCGACTTCTGCTTCACCTTGTTGATGATCCGGTCCGTTGCGGCGACGCCGATATCGGCCGAGATCAGTAGTTCTTCGAGCGCCTCTACCGTGTCGACGTCAACGGGACGCGATCGGCGCTCCGGCTGGTCGGCGACGCGCACGATCTCGTCGAACCGTTCGACGATCTGCTGCTTGGTGCGCGAGAGGCTTTCGCGGATGCGACCAAAAACACTCACGGTGGAATCTGGTAATTGGGTAATCGGGTAATTGGGTAATTGCGTTAGCGAAGACCTGCGATCGATCGATTACCAGATTACCAGATTACCCAATCATCCAATTGACCCCTGGCTCTCCGCTTCCGCCCGCTGACGGCGCAGCATCAGCGCGTCGATTGCCGTGCGCACGTCGGTTCGTCCGGCGAGCACTTCGGCCATTTGGGTCGTGATCGGCAGCTCGACGTCGTAGCGCGCGCCCAGCGCGAGCGCGGCGCCGGTCGTCCTGACCCCCTCCGCAATCATCTTCATGCTCGCCAGGATCTCGTCGAGCGATCGTCCCCGTGCGAGCTCGAAGCCGACGTGGCGGTTGCGACTCAGCGTACCGGTGCACGTCAGCACGAGGTCGCCAAGGCCGCTCAGGCCCGACAGCGTTTCACGGTGGCCGCCCGCGGCGCACGCGAGCCGGGTCACTTCGGCGAGGCCGCGGGTGATGAGCGCGGCCAGCGCATTGTGCCCAAGTCCGAGTCCTTCGACGACGCCCGCGGCGATCGCGATGATGTTCTTCAGCGCTCCACCAATCTCGACGCCCGCCACATCGTCGCTGCCGTACAGACGAAAGTACGGTCCGCGAAACTCCGCCTGCACGAGCTCGGTCGCCGCACGGTTCGACGACGCGGCCAGCACGGCGGTCGGCAGCTGCTGCGCGACCTCCGATGCGAAGCTTGGACCGGAGAGAACGACGACGGGATGCGCGCCGACCTCCTGCTCGATGACTTCGGACATCCGCAGCAGCGTTCCGCCTTCCAGACCCTTCGTCGCGCTGACGAGGACGGCGCCGTTGAACACATGCGGCGCGGCGGCGCGCAGGACGGCGCGGCACCCATGCGATGGTATGGCGACGACGACGAGATCAGTGCCGTCGAGCGCGGTTTCAAGCGAATGCGTGACGCTCACGCGTGCGGGCAACGTGACGTCGGGCAGATAGACGGCGTTGGCGCGCCGTGCCTCGGTGTCGTCGACGAGCGATCGATCGCGGCCCCAGAGCCGCACGTCGTGGCCGGTGCGTCCGAGATGGACGGCGAGCGCTGTTCCCCAGCTGCCCGCGCCAAGAACCGCAACTGTGCGCACGGTTCACACTCTGGCGCCGATCCGTCGCTCCGTGCGGGTGCGCAGGCGCGCAAGATTCGAGCGGTGGCGGAATACGATAATCGCCGACGCGGCAAAGGCGACCGCGACGACGGGCGCCGGACTGCCGGTCGCGTACGCAATGGGCGGCAGCGCAACGGTCGCGACGAGCGAGCCGAACGAGATGTACTTCGTCAACCATACGGCGCCGGCGAAAATCAGCAATGCAGGCGGAACGGCCGCCGGCGTCAGGATCGAAAAGACGCCGCATGCGGTCGCCACGCCCTTGCCGCCTCGAAATCGAAGCCAGATCGGATAAATGTGTCCGACGATCGCGGCGAGGCCGGCGAGGGCGGGGCCGGCAGCGTCCGGACTCAATCGCTGCGCCAGCGCGACGCTCGCCGCGCCTTTCGCGATGTCGAGCGCGGCAACGAGAATACCGGCCTTCACGCCCGACGCGCGCATCACGTTGGCAGCGCCCAGATTGCCGCTGCCAATCGCCCGCAGATCGGTGGTGCCCCACCGCCGCGCGAGCAGCAGCGCGAACGGAATCGATCCAATGAAGTACGCGGCGACGATGCCCGCGGTCATGCGGAGAGGGTAGCACGCGCCAGCGGCGTGTAGGTCGATCCCGACGGCGACAGGCGGCTGCGATAGAGCGTGGCGTGGCCGACGCGGATACGCGCGATTGTTGTTGCCCTGGCGGCGTCGCCGACGCGTGTCCGGTCCGCTGCGCCTGACTCGCGCCAGCGCGCGAGCGTCAGGTGTGGATGGAACGGGCGATCTTCCACCGCGATGTCCAGCTGTCGCACGCGCCCGGCGAGCTCGCGCTGCACCGCGATCATCTCCTGCGCGCCGGCGGCGACGCCGATCCAGAGCACGCGAGGCGCGCCGCGCGGCGGAAACGTTCCGATGCCTTCGAACGACGCCTCGAATGGCGGCTGATCGATCGGTCGTTCGATCGTATCAATCAGGCGTGGCGCGCGATTCTCAGGCACCTCGCCAAGAAAGACGAGCGTCAGATGCATCTGCTCGTCGCGCACCCACTTCAGTGACGATCGATCGCCGATGGCTTTCTTCAGCCGCGCCTGCTCCACCGCGATCGCCGCGCGCGCCGCCTGGTCCAGATCGATGGCAATGAACAGACGCATTTAGACAAATGCCCCGAGCCGCCGCGGCGAGCGTGAGCGAGCCGCGACAGGTGCGCGACAGCCCTGAGCCCGAGCGAGCGCGAAGCGCGAGTGAGAGCGCCCGGAGGTGGGGCCCTGGGCGCAGTGATAAAGGTGAGGCCCCGCGCACAAATTAAGAAAAGTCGCGTTCAGCGGGGGCCTTTCAGGAGCAGCAGGCGCAGCATGTTCAATGCCGCGGTTGCCGACTGGTACTTGACGAGCTCACGGCCGCCGACGAATTGGAACGTGCGGACCCACACATCGTCTTCGACCGCGACGCCGACGCAGACGAGGCCGACCGGTTTTTGCGGCGTCCCGCCACCGGGGCCGGCGATGCCGGTGACGCCGATGCCGACGTCGGTCCGCGATCGCTCCCGAATCCCCTGCGCGAGCGCCCGGGCAACCGGTTCGCTGACCGCACCGTGCTCCGCGATCATCGCTTCGGGGACGCCGGCGAGCTCCACTTTCGCGCGGTTGCTGTAGCAGACGACGCCGCGCTCGACATAGTCCGAGCTGCCGGGAATGTCGGTGAGCCGTGAAGCGAGAAGGCCACCGCTGCACGACTCGGCCAGCGCGACGGTCAGCTTCCGCTCGCGGAGCAGATCGCCGACGACGGCCTCGAGCGGACGTCCTTCGGTGCTGTAAATCACGTCGCCGAGAATCGCTTCGAGCTGGCGAACGGCCGCGTCGAGCGCCGCTTCCCCGGACTGGCAATCCGGCGCATCGGCCGTCAGGTGCAGCTCGATTTGACCTGAGACGGCGAGAATCGTCGTCGCGATCGGCACCTGCTCGGTCGTCCACTTCGAGTACACGGGCTGCGCGCGGGCGTCGACGTCCGATTCGGTGCGGCCGGTCAGCTTGAGGACGCGGCGAAACAATCCGGAACCGCGGCTTCTGACCGCGAGCCGGTCGTGGATGACTGCGTCGAGCATGGGAGTCATCTCGCGCGGTGGACCGGGAAGCAGCACGAGAGACGTCGCACCGCGTTCGAGCCAGAGGCCGGGCGCGCTGCCGTTCCGGTTCTCGAGGACAGTCGCGCCGCGCGGCACCATCGCCTGCCGGCGATTGTTCTCCGGCATTGTCATGCCGCGCCGTGCGAACCGCTCCTGAATACCGGTGACGATGGCTTCGTCGACGTCGAGCGGCACGTCGAGCACGCGCGCGACGGCGTCGCGCGTGATGTCGTCCTCGGTGGGACCGAGGCCACCCGTAATCACGATCAGATCGGCCCATCCCATCGCGCCTTCGATCACGCGCGCCAGTTCTTCGACGTGATCGGCGGCGACCGCCTTCAGGCGCACGTCGTACCCGACTGCATTGAGCCGCTCGGTGATGACCAGCGAGTTCGTGTCGACGCGAAACGGCGTCAGCATCTCGCTGCCGACCGCGACGATGCACGCTTTCATGCCGCCACGGCCAGAATCAGCCGAAGCGCGAGGTTCGCGTAAATCGCGGCCATCCCGTCGTCGGCCATGACGCCGATGCCGCCAGGCAGACGTTCCAGACGATGGGCTGGAAACGGTTTGACGATGTCAGCGAGTCGAAACAGCAGGAAGGCACCCGCCGCACCCGCCCGGCCGACGGGGTTGAGAAATAACGTGATCAGCATCCCCATGACTTCATCGATGACGACCTGTCGCGGATCGGTCGTCCCGAAATGCTCCTCGGCGATCGATCCACTCCACGCTCCGATGACAAACAGCACCGCGATCGCAACGCCCTGGACAAGCGCCGACGAGGGCATGATGGCCCACACGAGCAACCCTGCGGCCGACCCAAAGGTGCCGGGAGCAATGCGGATGTAGCCGATGCCGAGCACCGTCGCGATGACGAGAGCCGGGATTCGGGATTTGGGGTTCGGGATTCGATTGGGCTTCGGGATTCGACTGGGATCTGGGATTCGAATCCCGAATCCCGAATCCCGAATCCCGTCAGACATCTGTTAACGAACGACGCGCGTGCCGGCGAACCGATCGTGGAGACCGCGGCGATCGCGGCTGAGCACGGCGGTGAGAAAGCCGAGCCCGGCGGGAACGGCGAGGATCAACCATACGATCGTGCGCAGCAAGGCCCGGCCGACGTCGAGCGAGCCATCGTCGTCGCTCGAAACCACGCGGATGCCGGCGGCCATCTTGCCGAGCGTTTGCCCGCCCGCGGTGAACGCGACAAGATAGCCGCCGTTCTGCACCAGCAGGAAGGCCAGCAGCGGTCCCTTGGGGAGGACGTCGAGGTCGTCGAGCGTGACGCCGCAGATCTGCATCGTGAAGTAAATGACGACGGCGTCAATCGCCGCAAGGATCAGCAGATCGATCGCAACGGCCACGAACCGTGCGGCGACGGCCGCGTCCTCCGCGTGGCGATGCTGCGATCGGGACCACCCGTGCCTGCTCGCGCGCGCGTCTGGCGCCGTCGGCGAGCCGATCGCGCCGCCGTCCTGGCCGTCGAGCGTCAGATCGAGCGTTTGCGCGCGCGGCTGCTCGGAACGGACGCGCGCGATTTCGGGCGTCGCACGTCGGACGGCCAACGGCGGCCGTGGCGCCGACGGCCTCGTGATGAGCGGCGCGTCATCGTCGCCGGGCGGTGTGCGGAACAACGGCAGCTCTCCGCTCGGGGGCGCCGCCGCTGGACGCGGCGGTCGCGACAGCACGACTTCGAGATCCGGTTCGGCGTCGCTCATCGGTTCCGGCTGCGGCGTCAGCGCGGCGTCGACGAGCGCCAGATCGTCGAGCGGGTTCGGCGTGCGAGCGTCGGGACGAATCGGCAGTTCGGGAATGCCGGCTGACGAGCTCAGCGAGAAGTCGTATCCACAATTGCGACAGCGTTCAACGCGTTCGAATCCCAGATAGCCGCACGTCGGACACTTCATGGGAGCTTCGTCACCGCCAGCAGCTGCCGCTGGATGTCGGCGCGCAAACTATCGGCGTCGGCTTTCTCAGCATCGGTGGAGCGCACATCGTCGAGCGCCGTCAGCGCTTCGTGCAGGTGGCCGCGCGCGGCGAGGCCGCGCGCCTTGGTCAGCGCCGTTTCGGCGCGGCGCGGCAGCGGCAGCGTCGTCTCGCGCGCGACCGGTGTCGGCGAGCTGACCGCCGGCGGATCCTGCAGCATGAGCAAGGCTCGCCAGTCGGCCTGATCCGTCGCGACGGCGGCGTAGCCGCCAACCGCGAGAATGGCGGCGACCGTGAGCGCGACGGCCATCGTGCCCCGTATCGATCGCGGTGTCTGATTGGCCGCCGGCACCGCGTGAGGCTCGCGCGCGTGCTCGTCGCGAACCGATGCGGCAAGCGACGCCGGCGCTTCGAGCCGGTTCAGCCGTTCGAGCACCACAAGAGCTTCGTCCGACGGCGCGCCGCCGTCGATCGCCGCATTCAGCAGACGCCGCGCCTCGTCGCCCTCGCCGCGCCGAAACGCGTCGACGCCGTGCTGCAGCAATTCCTCCGACTCGCGCTGACGCTCCGCCATCGCGCTGCGCGCACGCTCGATATAGGCGCGCGCCCGCGCATGACTCCGATCGAGAAACAGCGCACGGGTCCAGACGTTGATCGCCTGCTGATACTGCGCGGCAAAGTAGTGGTCGAGGCCGATGAGGAGCAGTTGCTCGATCTTCGCATCGCGATCGGCTTCCAACGCACCATCGTGCGCGTGGGCTGGATCGCTTCGTGAAGACTCTGTCATGAAGGCGGCGGGATTATATCATCGAGATTGCTGATTTCAGATTGCTGATTTCAGATTGGATTGTTGATTGGCCGTTCGGATCGAGCCTTCGTGATTTCCGATTCACGGGTTCCAATCTACAATCAATCAGCAATCAGCAATCAGCAATCAGCAATTGCGATGTCCCTGATCGAGTGCATTCCGAACGTCAGCGAAGGCCGACGCGCCGACACGATCGCGTCGATGGCAGAAGCGATCCGCGCGACGCCAGGCGTCCGCCTCCTCGATCACTCTTCCGATCAGTCGCACAACCGGACGGTCTTCACGTTCGCAGGCGACACGGCCGGGGTCGAGCGTGCCGTGCTGGCGCTCTTCGAGCGGGCGATCGCCGACATCGATCTGCGAACGCACAAGGGCGAGCATCCGCGCCTCGGCGCCGTCGACGTCGTGCCGTTCGTGCCAATCGAAGGGGTGACGATGGCCGAGTGCGTGGACCTGGCGAGAAAAGTCGGCGCAGCCGTCGCGGACCGCTTTCGCATTCCGATCTATTTGTACGAAGAAGCGTCGGACAATCCCCTGCGCAAGAACCTCGAGGACATCCGGCGCGGCGAGTTCGAAGGGCTCGCCGCGAAGATGTCGACCGAAGGTTGGGCGCCGGACTTTGGTCCGTCGGCGCCGCATCCGACTGCCGGTGCGTCCGTAATCGGCGCACGCATGGCGCTCATCGCCTACAACATCAACCTCGCGACGGATCGCCTCGATGTCGCCAAGAAGATCGCCGCGGCGATCCGCCAGAGCAGCGGCGGATACCGGTACGTCAAGGCTGCGGGTTTCCGACTGGAGAACCGCGGCGTCGTTCAGGTCTCGATGAACCTGACCAATTACGAGAAGACGCCGATCTTCCGCGTGTTCGAAACGGTCAAACGCGAGGCCGCGCGCTACGGCGTGTCGATTCTGGAAAGTGAGATCGTCGGGCTCGTTCCGTCAGCTGCGTTGAACGCGGCCGCCGAATTCTATCTGCAGATCGAAGGGTTCAAGCCGGGACAGGTCCTCGAGAACAAGCTGCGACGGCCGTAAGGGGTTGCTCGACCCTTCGGGCCGAGCGAGCTCGGTCCCTACACTGCCTCTTCTTCTCCCTCCAATTTTCGCGAGGGAGCAATTCCGAACGCCTTCATCTTTCTGTAGAGGTTGCTCCGCTCGACGCCGAGCACTTCGGCCGTCCGCGACATGTTGCCCTGCTGCTCGGCGAGCGTGCGGAGGATCAAGTCGCGCTCGAACCGGTCGCGCGCCTCGTGAAGCGACAGCCGCTCGGCGGACGCATCGTCGCCCGCCGGCCGAGCGAGACCGCTCGGATCCAGAAAGCCGAGGTCCGATGACGAGATCGCGTCGCCCGGCACCATAATCATCAACCGCTCGATGACATTGCGCAGCTCGCGCACGTTGCCCGGCCACGGATACCCTTGAAGGGTACTGCGTGCACCCGAATCGAACGTCTTGGCGCGGCGGCCGTACTCACGAGCGAATTCAGCCATGAAATGGTCCGCCAGCAGTGGAATGTCTTCCTGGCGGTCGCGCAGCGGCGGCACGAAAATCGGAATGACGTTCAAACGAAAGTACAGGTCCTCGCGGAAACGGCCCGCGCGGATTTCCGCCTGCAGGTCCTTGTTCGTCGCTGCGAGCACGCGCGCATCGACCTTGATCGTCTGTGTGCCGCCGACCGCTTCCATCGTCTGTTCCTGAAGAACACGCAGCACCTTCGCCTGCGTTTTCAGGCTCATGTCGCCGATCTCGTCGAGGAAGATCGTTCCGCCGTCGGCGACCTCGAACTTGCCGCGGCGGTCCGCAACGGCGCCCGTGAACGCGCCGCGCACGTGACCGAAGAGCTCGCTTTCGATCAGTTCCTCGGGGATCGCCGCGCAATTCACTTCGACGAACGATCCCGCGCGGCGGCGGCTGAGCGCATGGATCGTGCGCGCGACCACTTCCTTGCCCGTGCCGTTCTCGCCGTAGATGAGCACGCGGCCGTTGGTTGGCGCCGCCATCGCTACCTGCTCGCGGAGCTGCCGCATCGCGTAGCTCTCGCCCACCATGGTCTCGGTCCGGTCGACGCGGGCGCGTAGCGCGCGGTTTTCGGCCTCGAGGCGCCGCTGCCGCAACGCATTGCGGATGACGAGAACCGTTTTCTCGAGCGACAGCGGCTTTTCGACGAAGTCGAAGGCGCCCATCTTGATCGCGCGCACCGCAGACTCGATGTTGCCGTGGCCCGAGATGAGCACGACCTGCGCGTCGATCTGCCGCTCGCGAAGACGCGCGAGCGTGGCGAGACCGTCAATCCCCGGCAGCCACACATCGAGGACGACCAGGTCCACCGGGCCGCGCATGAGGCGATCGAGGCAGGCTTCGCCGCTCGACACCGCTTCGACCGTGTAACCTTCGTCGTGCAGCACCCCGGTGAGCGCGGTGCGGACGCCCGGTTCGTCGTCGACGATCAGAATCGTGGGTCTCAACAGGGCAACTCGATTGTAAAGCGTGTGCCGCGCGGCGCGTTGTTGCCGACCTCGATGCTGCCGCCGTGCTCGGCGATGATCCGCCGCACGATCGCGAGCCCGAGACCGCTGCCGCGGCGCTTGGTCGAGTAGTACGGCAGAAACAACTTCTCCCGCTCGGCCGGCGGAATACCCGGTCCATCGTCGGCGACGACGACGCGCACCAGGCTGTTCGATGGATCCAGCTGCGTCTCCACGACGATGTGCCCGCGGCGTTCCATCGCTTCGATGGCGTTGTCGACGAGGTTGATGATCACGCGCTTGATCTGTTCGGCGTCGAGCCTCACCAGCGGAATGCCCGGCGCGAAGCGCTGATCGATCCGGACGTCGCTGAAGATTCCCCTGTAGAGCGAGATCGTGTCGGTGATGAGCTGGGCGAGATCGGTCGGGATCGTGCGCGGCGACGGCATCCGCGCGAACTGCGAGAACTCGTCCACCAGCCCCTTGAGCGACTCGACCTCGCCGACGATCGTCACCGTGCATTCGTCGACGAGCGCCTTCGCCGGCGGCGGCGCCGTCGAGAAATGACGCCGCAGCCGTTCGGCGCTCAGCTGGATCGGCGTCAGCGGGTTCTTGATCTCGTGCGCGAGCCGCCGCGCCACTTCACGCCACGCCGCCACTTTCTGCGCGCGGATGAGCGGCGTCACGTCGTCGAGCACCAGCACTGCGCCTTCCGACGCGCCGCTCTCGGCGAGGAGCGAGGTCGCGACGACGGCGAGGTGCAGTTCCTGGCCCTCGCGCGGAATCGCAATCTCCTGCGCCGAAGGCTCTCCTTTCGTCCGCCCTCCGCTCGTCAGCAGCTTCGCGATCGGCTGGAGGTCCGCGCGATCGAAGACAGCCATCGCCGGCTGACCGACGATGCGGCGATCGAGACTGAGCAGGCGGCCGGCAGCGCTGTTGATCGTGGTGATCATGCCGGCGGCATCCAGCGACACGACGCCGGTCGTAATGCGCTCGAGAATCGTTTCGATGTAGCGGCGGCGTCCCTCGACCTCCACGTGCTTGCGTTCGAGCTCGATCGTCGATCGCTCCACCTTGCGGCGGCTCGTCGCGAGCTCGCTCGCCATCACGTTGAACGCTTCGACCAGCGATCCGAATTCGTCGTTGCTCTGCGGTTCGAGCCGCTGATCGAGACGTCCGGCGCCGATCTCGCGGGCCGCCGCCGCCAGCATCTGGACGGGACGCGTAATCCGCTTCGTCATGTACAGGCCCATCCAGGTGGACCCGACGAGAATCAACAGCGTGACCATCAGGAAGAACGACAGATAGACGCCGGCGAGCGGACGCTTCAGCACGCGCAGCTGGTTGTAGTTCTCGAACGCCTGGGTCATGCGTCGCGAGCGCGCGGCGAGGTCGCCCGTGAGGTAATCGGTCGCCACGACGGCGCCGGTGGCGCGGCCGTCCTTCGCGCGGATGACCGCGGCCGCATGCAGCAGGTCGCCTGAATTTCCGAGCGTCTCGACCGACCGCGTCTCGCGCGCGCCGCTCAGGGCCTGCGCCGCAAGGCGATCCGCCGCTGCACGGCTGTACCCCGGCGGCAGCGCCGGCGCCGCGACGTCGACGACGGGCTCGAGCGTCGGCAGCGATCCGCGCTGCGCTTGGGGCGGCACGACGCGATAGACCTCGATCATCTGCACGCGCTGCAGCGTGACGTTCGGCGCGAGGAGATCGCGAATCGGCCGCACGTCGCGGTTCCCCAGATCGACCGACGACAACGCCCGCGCGATACGGTTCGCGTGATCCGAGACGAGCAGCTGCCGCTCGGCGTAGTAGTCGCCGGCAATCTTGTTGGCCGACGTCAGGATCTCGTCCATCGGCGCGTTGAACCAGCGATCGACGCTCTGAATCATCAGCTCGCTGCCGACGATCAGCACGAGCACGGCCGGCACGAACGTCATGCCGAGCAGCAGCAGCACGAGCTTCGCGCGGAACCTCGCGAACGGCAGCGCCTTCCGGCGCTCGACGATCAGCTTGACGATGTTCCGCGCCAGGACGAAGACGAGCGCGGCGAGCATCGTGAGGTCGGCGGCCGACAGCGCGTAGAGGACGAACTCGCTCAGAAAATCGGGCGAGAAGCGCGACGTCCCGTTGGCGATCGCGACGAGCGCGATCAGCACGACCAGCAGGATCGCGATGCCGGCGAGAATCAGGCGCGGGTTGTCGCGAAACGGCCGGCGCGGCGGCTCGGGGGTCGGCGCCGCGGTCGTCGCCGAGCGTCTCGGCGTGATGGATGTGACGGTCGCTGCCATTTATTGAATGAAGGTGAAGTTCGCGTGACCGAGAATCGCGCCGCCCCACGGCCAGAAGAACCACGCATTGCGCGGCCGCGTGTGCGCGCGCACGCGGACGTAGTACTCGCCGTTGGCTTCGAGAGCGGCCGTGGCGGAGAGCGGAATGCGCTCGAAGTGCGTCATCCACGCGCGGACGGCTTCCTGATCTTCGGTCGGCCGCGCGTCCTCGACGCGGCCGTCGATGCTGCGCGACATCTGGTACCGCCGCGTGAGGTTATCGAAGCGGACGGACGCCGTCATGGTCACCTGCGCGATCGTGCGGTCGAACAACGCTGAGACGCGCCGCAGCTCGACTTCATAAGAAAAGGTCGTCGGCAAGCCGCTCTGAATCGCGTCCCTGACGTCAGGACCGAACGCATCGGTCATGTCGAAGGTGACCAGCACCTGGCCGTCGCGCGCGATTGGCGTCACCGCGATGTCGGGTTCGGCGTGCACTATCGCGACAAGAACAGATGCAACCGCGAAGACACGAAGGAGATGAAGTGTCCGTGGTTGCACGTTCATTCTTTCGGGTTCAGCAGGTCCTTCAACTCGTTGGCGAACTCGTTGATATCGCGGAAGTGCCGGTAGACCGATGCGAACCGCACGTAGGCCACCTTGTCGAGCCGTTTGAGCTCCTCCATGACGAAACCGCCGATGTCGACCGTCGCCATTTCTTTCTCGGGGCGCTCCTGCAGCGTCGCCTCGACGCGATCCGCGACCGCTTCGAGCGCCGCCACGCTGACGGGCCGCTTCTCACACGCCTTCAGCAGTCCCGCGATGAGCTTCTGGCGCTCGAACCGCTCGCGCGTCCCGTCCTTCTTCACCACCATGTACGGAATCTCGTCGATCCGCTCGTAGCTCGTGAAACGCTTGCTGCACTCGAGACACTCGCGCCGCCGGCGGATTACCTCGCCCTCTTTCGACTCGCGCGAGTCGACGACCTTGTCGCCGAGATGTCCGCAGTACGGGCATTTCATTTTCTTGTACGCGGGCGGCGGCCCGTCATGCCGTATGGCGTTGCTCGTCGGCGAGACGCCGCATGCCGGTCACGTTCAGCCCTTCCTGTGCCGCGAACATCAGACCGAGGAGCAGCGACGGGCCGATCGAGACGAGATGAAGGACGATCGCCGCGCCGACGGCCGCCGCGTCGGGCGCGCCGAAGAACGCCGTCGCGCTGTAGCGAAACGCCGCGTGGAACCCGCCGATCGCGCCCGGTGTCGGCACGGCAACCCCCAGCACGAGCAGCGCAATCACGACGAACGATCCGGTGAACGGCACCGTCAAGCGGAACGCGACTGCCACCGCCCAGATCCCGACGGCAATCGACAACCACAAGGGAAACGACCAGGCGAGCGCCACGAGCAAGCGGCCCGGCCGCCGGATCGCGGCGAGACCCTGCGCGAACTTCTCGGCGACTCGCGCGATCACGGCCGCGAACGACGGAACGACGCGCGCCAGACGCTCGGTCGCGCGGCCGAGCCGCGCCGGATCGCCCGCGAGGACGAACAGGATTGCGAGCGCGCCGAACGCGACGGCCGCCGCCACGCCGCCAATTCCTTTGAGCCAGGTGACGGCGATCGGATTCGTCAACCGGAGATCGCGACCGAACACGAACACGTACGATGCGAGCAGCACGAGGACCGTGATGACGTCGAGCAGCCGTTCGAGAATGATCGTCGCAAACGCACCGGTCGCGCTCATCCGACCGTGAGCGCGGTCGGTGCGCGCGAGGAAATACGGGCGAATGACCTCACCCGCGCGGGCCGGCAGCACGCTGTTCGCCGCGAAGCCGACCGCCGTGGCGCGAAACGCACGAGCGAACGTCGTGTGGCCTAGCGGCTCGAGGAGATACTGCCAGCGAAACGCGCGAATCGCGAGGTTGACGATCATCGTTGCCAGCGACAACGCCAGCCATTCGGGGCGCGCGCGCGCGATCTCGGCCGCGACCCGCAGCAGATCGACCTTGTACAAGAACAGGCCGACGAGGCCCGCAGCGAGCGCCAGCACGATGATCGTACGAAGATGGGATCGCATCAGGATTGCGCGTCCTCTACTATACCGCCCCTACATGTTGTTGTTGTCAGCCCGGCGCGCTCCTTGTAAGATGCGGGGCTTCGTCCGTCAGAGGATCGTTTCTTGTCGCTCGCCTCTCCCGTTCTCCAGACCAGGCTCGCGGATCGCGCACCGGATCGACGGGGAAAAGTCCGCGACATTTTCGAGTTCGGCGATCGTCTCCTGATCGTCGCCAGCGATCGCATCTCGGCCTTCGACTACGTGCTTGGCTCGGGCATTCCGGACAAGGGTAAAGTTCTTACACAGATTTCGGCGTTCTGGTTCGAACGGACGCGCTCGATCGTCGGCAATCATCTGCTCTCGACCGATCCGTCGCAATTTCCCGAAGAAGCGCGCGCGGCAGCCGATTTGCTCCGCGGCCGATCGATGCTGGTCACGCGAACCGAACCGTTGCCGATCGAGTGCGTCGCTCGCGGCTATCTGTCGGGATCGGGGTGGAAGGACTATCGCGCCACCGGCGAGATCTGCGGCATCCGGCTGCCGCCGGCGCTGCACGAATCGGATCGATTGCCGCGGCCGATTTTCACACCGGCCACCAAGGCGCAGAGCGGACACGACATCAACATCACCGAGCGTGAGGCGGCCGATATCATCGGATCGGAACTGCTCGAACGCGTCCGCGATCTCACGCTGCGGTTGTACGCCGAAGGATCGGCCCACGCGGAATCGCGCGGCATCATCGTCGCCGACACGAAGTTCGAGTTCGGCCGTCTGCCGGACGGCGAGATCCTGCTGATCGACGAGGTGCTGACGCCCGATTCATCGCGTTTCTGGCCGATTGATGGCTACGCGCCAGGCGGTCCGCAGCCAAGCTTCGACAAGCAGTTCGTCCGCGATTACCTCGAATCGATTCGGTGGAACAAGCAGCCGCCCGTTCCATCGTTGCCATCGGATGTCGTCGCGCGCACGCGCGAAAAATACGTCGAGGCGTTTCGGCGCCTCACGGAAAGGGACCTGGACAGCCCTGAGCCGTTGCAAGGCGCGGAGCCGCCGAGCAACCGCGCCAGGGGTGGGGCCCCGGCGCGAAAAGAAAACAGCCCTGAGCCGTTGCGAGGCGCGGAGCCGCCGAGCAACCGCGCCGGGGGTGGGGCCCCGGCGCGAAAAGAAAACAGATGATCGCCGAGAGGCTGCAGAAGCTCGTCGAGGAAATGGTGGACGAAGGGGTGCAGTTCGACGACGCGGTGCACGAGTTCGAAAAACGATTCATCTCGCGCGTGCTCGGCCAGTTCGACGGCAGCCTGACGAAGACGGCCGACGCCCTCGGCATCCACCGCAACACGCTCACGCGGAAGATGGGCGAATACAAAATCAAGCGAAGGGCGGGATAGGCGGGAAGGGCCTCCTTCCCGCCCTGGCCAATGGCCGTTGCACGGGATTAGCACTCGCCCGTTGACTCTGCCAACGGCTCCAATATAATTGGCAGTCGCCCTTACCGAGTGCTAACGCCTCTTTGGGCTGCCCTTTTTCTTAGACCTGGAGCATACGCATGAACGTCAGACCGCTGCACGACCGCATCATTGTTCAACGGATCGAGGAAGGTGAGCAGAAAGTTGGCGGCATCATCATCCCCGATACCGCGAAGGAAAAGCCCCAGCAGGGCAAAGTCATCGCCGCTGGCGCCGGCAAGTCGAAGGACGATGGCAAGCGCGTCCCACTCGACGTGAAAGCGGGCGATCTGATCCTGTTTGGAAAGTACTCCGGCCAGGAGATCAAGCTCGATGGCGAGGAGTACCTCATCATGCGCGAGGACGAAGTTCTCGGCGTGATCGAGAACGGCGGAGTCCCGAAGAAAGCGAAGAAGTAGGGGCCGGTCTTCAGACCGGCCCTCCGGTCGGGAGCGCCTGACGGCGATCCCCTACAGGAGAGAAACAGAATGGCAAAGCAGATTGTGTACGGCGAGCAGTCGCGGCAGGCGGTGCTGCGCGGCGTCAACCAGCTGGCCGACGCGGTCAAGGTGACGCTCGGACCCAAGGGCCGCAACGTCGTCCTCGACAAGAAGTTCGGATCGCCGACGATCACCAAGGACGGCGTCACCGTCGCCAAGGAAATCGACCTCAAGGATCCGCTCGAGAACATGGGCGCGCAGATGGTCCGCGAGGTGGCGAGCAAGACGTCGGACATCGCCGGCGACGGTACGACGACCGCGACGGTGCTCGCGCAGGCGATCTACCGCGAAGGCGCGAAGAACGTCGTCGCCGGCGCGAACCCGATGGACATCAAGCGTGGCATCGAGAAGGCCGTCGAGACGATTACCGGTGAGCTGAAGAAGATGTCGAAGCCGGTCAGCGGCAACATGGTTGCGCAGGTCGGCACCATCTCGGCGAACAACGACGAGACGATCGGCAAGATCATCGCCGAAGCGATGGACAAGGTCGGCAAGGACGGCGTGATTACCGTCGAAGAGGCGCGCACGCTCGAGACGTCGCTCGAGGTCGTCGAAGGCATGCAGTTCGATCGCGGCTATCTCTCGCCCTACTTCGTGACCGATCCGGAACGCATGGAAGTCGTGCTCGAGAACCCGGTCATCCTGATCCACGAAAAGAAGATCAGCTCGATGAAGGATCTGCTGCCAGTGCTCGAGCAGGTGGCACGTCTCGGACGTCCGCTGCTCATCATCGCGGAAGACATCGAGGGCGAAGCGCTGGCGACGCTGGTCGTCAACAAGCTGCGCGGCACGCTGCAGGCCGCGGCGGTGAAGGCCCCCGGCTTCGGCGATCGCCGCAAGGCGATGCTCGAGGATATCGCGACCCTCACGGGCGGCCGCGCGATTACCGAGGACCTCGGGATCAAGCTCGAGTCGATCAAGCTCGACGATCTGGGCAAGGCGAAGAAAGTCACGATCGACAAGGACAACACGACGATCGTCGAAGGCGCCGGCAGCTCGCAGGCGATCGAAGGTCGCGTGAAGCAGATTCGGACGCAGGTCGAGGATACGACCTCGGACTACGATCGCGAGAAGCTGCAGGAGCGGCTCGCGAAGCTGGTCGGCGGCGTCGCGGTCATCAAGGTCGGTGCGGCCACCGAAACCGAGATGAAGGAGAAGAAAGCGCGCGTCGAAGACGCGATGCACGCCACGAAGGCGGCCGTCGAAGAGGGAATCGTGCCTGGCGGCGGCGTCGCGCTTCTTCGCGCCGCCCAGGCGCTGCAGAAGCTGAAGCTCGACGGCGATCAGCAGATCGGCGTCAACATCGTCCTGCGCGCCATCGAAGAACCGCTTCGCTGGATCGCGACCAACGCGGGCCACGAAGGATCGATCGTCGTGCAGCGCGTACGCGAGATGAAGGACGAAGAGGGCTTCAACGCGCTCACCGACAAGTACGAGAACCTGGTGCACGCGGGCGTCATCGATCCGGCGAAAGTCGTCCGCTCGGCGCTGCAGAACTCGTCGTCAATCGCGTCGCTTCTGCTCACGACCGAGGCGCTCGTCTCGGAGATCCCCGAGGAGAAGAAGGAATCGGCCTCGCCGGGTGGGCCGGGCGGAATGGGCGGGATGTACTAGTCGTTAGTCGTTGGTCGGGCCCGGTGGTGAAAAGCTGCCGGGCCGTTTCTTTTTAGCGCAGGGTAAACGTCAGCTCGATCGTGATGAGGACCGACACCGGTTCGCCCATCCGCGTCCCTGGACGGAAGCGCCACTGCCTGGCGGCTTTAATCGCCTCCTGATCGAGACCGAACGTCGAATCGAGCGAGCGGATCACTTGCACGTCGCCTACCGAACCATCCGGTCGCACGACGCACTCGACGAGCACGGTGCCCTGCACCTTCGCGCGCATCGCATCCGATGTGTAGGCCGGCTTCACTTCACGAAGGAGCTGCGGGAGCGTGACGCCGTTGCCCGGGCGGTACACTCCGCCTCCGGTACCGCCGCCGCTGCCGGGGCCGAGACCGGAGCCGTTGCCAGGACCGATGCCGGTACCCGCGCCGGTGCCGGCGCCGCCGCCAGTGCCCGATCCCTGCGACATCGTCGGTGGTCCGGGTGGCGCGTCAATCGCGCCGGGCAGTGAATCGGCTGCCGACGCGGTGACCTTCGCGGGGATGTTCAACTGCTCGACGGGGTTTGGTTCGTTCTTCGCGATCTGCGGCGTCACGGCGGGCTGTTTGACCACCGGCACCGTCAGCTTGTCTTTGCCCGGCAACTCCGCCTTGCGCGGTGGCTCCTTCATGCGGTTGCCGCCGCCGCCGCCACCGCCGCCCGGACCGAGCTGATTCAACCAGATGATCCCGCTGTTCGGATGTTCGGGAAGAACTGCTGCTTCGGTCGTCCGGTTTGCCGTGTAGCGAATCGCCCACAGCAGCACGGCGACCATCACGATGTGATACGCAAACGAGGCAAGCGCCGCCGGCCCGATCCGCTTCTCCGGTTGCTCGAACAGGAACGGCACCTCGACCGGGTGGTCCCCTTCGAAGTGCAGGCACAGGTGTCCCGCAGATGTGTTGACAGGCACTTCGACTGTGGCGCTTGGGTCTGACATCGGAAACGACAGGTCGTTGGTGCTGATATTTTCGCGCACGAGTCTTCCGGGCTGCAACTGCAAAAGGAGTGCCTCGAGGCCCAGGCGCATTTTGTTACGACGAACGGCAGATGATGTCGGCCGGGGTGTCCTCATTTCGTTTTGCGAAAGGCGGAACCGCGATCGATCTCGCATCGCATATCGGCGCCTCGACACGCAATCTGCAATCAGACTCGACCGCCCCAGGCGCCGATCGCTGCGTTCCCGGCGCCGTACGAGTGCAGAACCGCGAGCGCGTCTGCCGCGCGCGGCTCCGTTCGAATCGCCACCAGTACGCCACCGCGTGCCGTCAGCGTTTCGTAAATGCGTCCGTCGTGCGGCTGGAACCCCACGCGCCGCATCGTGGCGGCCAGACCCAGTTTTCCGAGATCCCGAGCGCTGCCCTGCAGCGTCTCGACGAGCGTCCCGTGCGCGATGACGGTTCCAACGCCCGTAATCTCGAAGCGCTCGCCGGCCTGGCCGAAAATTTTTTGAACGAGCGCCGCCAAATCTTGGCTGTCCTTGGCAAGGATCGTCATGGCGTCAGGCGGAAACCCTGCACGCTTCAGCGCGTCGATGCCTTTTGTCGCCCACGAAACGTCCTGGAACACTCCGACGGTAAAGAGGCTGGTCTCGAGGTCAACCATGGGCGTGTAATGTAACACGCTGGTTGCTGGAGACTGGTGCTGGTTGGTTGCTGGGGACTGGGTGCTGGACGAGTTGAAACTCGATGTCGCAATCGTTGGCGCGGGGCCGGCCGGTGCGTGGGCGGCGCATGCGCTCGCCCGCCAGGGGGCGCGCGTCACGATCTTCGATCCGTCGCATCCGCGCGAAAAACCGTGCGGCGGCGGCGTCACTGGACGCGCGCTCGCCATCGTCGCTGACGCGATTCCATCCACAGCGCTCGATCGATCGACGATTCGTTCGGCGCGATTCGGCGACTCGATCGTCCCGCTCGACACCGACGCGCTCTCAGTCGCCAGCCGCGCGGCCTTCGACGCGGCGCTTCTCGACGCGGCGCGACGCGCCGGTGCATCGGTCGTCGCCGAACGGGTGATCGAGATCCACGTCGACGCGTCAGGTATCGCGCTCCGAACCGCACGTGGCGTGCATCACGCGCGCTTCCTGATCGGCGCCGACGGAGCGAACGGCCTCGTGCGCCGCCGTCTCGCACGCGCCTTTCGCCGCGATCAGCTGTCCATCGCCACCGGCTTCTACGCGACGGGCGTGACGAGCGACGAGATCGTCGTCGACTTCGTCGCCGATCCGCCCGGCTACGTCTGGTCGTTTCCGCGGCCCGACCATCTCGCCATCGGGATCTGCGCGCAGGCCGACGGCGGGTTCACGTCGGGCGAGTTGCGCGGCCGCACACTCGAATGGATCTCGCGCACGCAGGTCGCGCGCGGCCACACGCGCCTCGAGCCGTACTCCTGGCCGATTCCATCGCTTTCAGCCGCCGATTTAGAAGCCGTCGACCTCGCCGGTCCCCGCTGGTGTCTTCTCGGCGACGCGGCCGGTCTGGTCGATCCGATCACGCGCGAAGGCATCTACTTCGCGCTGCGCTCTGCCGAATCGATTGCGGCCGCGCTGGGCGCGGCCGATCCCGCGCGCGAATTCACCGCGCGTGTGTTCGACACGGCGATTGCAGAGCTTGTACGCGCGGCGCGCCTGAAGGATCGCTTCTTTCAACCGGCATTCGTGAGGCTTCTGCTGCGCGCCTTGCGGCAGAGCGCCGGCGTACGCGCAGTGATGGCCGATCTCATCGCCGGTCGCCAGGAGTACCGCTCGCTGAAATGGCGCCTGCTCAAGACGCTCGAGGTCGGCCTCGCGATCGATGCGGCCGTGACGTTGAAACGCGTTCAGCGCGAGAAATACCCGTCGCGCGCCCTGACGCGCACGCCAGGCCGGTTGACGGTGACATCGATCGACCGCCAGCCCTGTTCTCCGCCGCGCGCCGGTGCGTAGCCGAGCAAGTACTGGAAATGCAGTTCGCGCGCAATGGCCGTCATTTCCGCCGGCAGCTCGCGTGGATCCTTGACGAAGAACGATCGGCCGCCGGTGGCGGCCGCGAGCTCCGCGAAGATCGGCGCGCGCGTCCGACCGATCGCGATCGGGTACGCGAGCACGTCGCTGCGGCGCGCGCGATCGAGGAGCGCGGCCGGCTGTGTGTCGCTGTACCGATCGACGCCGTCAGACAACAGGACCAGCGCTCGACGTCCCTTTGCCGATTGAATCGCGTCGATCGCCCGGACCGTCGCGTCGTAGAGCGGCGTCGTGCCCCACGGCTCGATCCGATCGATCGCGGCGAGCGCGGCCGCGCGATCTGCGGACAACGGCGCCGCCACCTCGGTCTCGCTCCCCACGGCGATCACCATCACCTGGTCGCCCGCACGCAGCGCTCCAACGAACGTGCGCGCGGCATTCTTGACCGCGCTCAGGCGATCCACCTTCCCGGAGGCCATGCTGAAGCTGCGATCGACGCCGATGGCGACGGATAACGGGAATTCACCAGCCGCGAACGCGCTCACCATCTGCGGGATGCCATCTTCGGCGACACGAAAATCAGCCGCGCTGAGATCGCCGATCGGCTCGCCGCGTTCGTCGGTAACCGTCGCATACACTTCGACGAGGTTCACACCGGAACTGAACTGGCCTCCGACTACGGCGGAGCCAGACGCGAACGATGATAGAATTACAGTTCCAAGGAGTGCCGCTATGGGTTCGTTAGGTCTGCCGGAACTGCTGGTCATTCTGGCCATCGTCTTCATCATCTTCGGAGCAAATCGCCTGCCCGGCCTCGGCCGTGGTATCGGCAGCGCGATCCGGAATTTCAAAGACGAGGTCACCGGCGGTAAGGACGAGAAGTCATAAAATCACCCGCGCGTCTCCCATTCGGCGTGTGACGCGCTCGCGGTCCAGGTACTCGAGCAGAGGGATCGCGAACTTACGCGTGACGCCGAACCGCTCCTTGAACGTAGCGACGTCGATGCGGGCCGCCGGGCCCGCGGCGGTCTTCAGCGCCGCTACTTCCGCTTTCAATTGCTTCAGCGCCTGGTCATGGAACAACAGCGTATCCACGCGGACCAGAACTTTCTGACGCTGTAACAGCTTCAGTATTCGATCGGCGACCGCGGGCGAGGCGTCCGCGTCACGCGCAATTGCCGCGGCGTCCGGGGGCGTGAGTCCCGCGTCGCGATACGCGCGCTCGATTGCCAGGCGCGCGCGATCCTCGTCCGGCGACAGCGCAACACGATGCGTGGCGAGCGCGACGCGATCGCGAACGGCGATGGTGCCGGCGCGCTCGAGGTCGGCGAGCGCGCGATCGAAGATCGACGCGGCGCCGCGGCCGAACGTCCGCTCCCGCAACTCCTCGCGCGGTATCCCTTCCGACAGCGGCTCGGCGCGGTGATGTTCGGCGAGCGTCGCGACGATGGTTCCGGTCAGCTGCTGCAGGACCGCGTGCGCCACGAGCACGTCGCCTGCGAGGACCGCCTCGCTCGACTTCAACAGCGCGGCGATGCGTTCATCGATCGCCCGCGGGTCGACGCCGGCGCGCGTGATGAGCGCGCGCATCGGCAACCCGAGCGCGCCGCGCTCCGCGATCATCGCGCCAGCCGGATCGCGCTCGAGTCGGCGCATGCGATCGAGGGCGGCCGCGGTCCGAATGGCGGCTCGCGGCGGTGCAGGATCCAGAATCACGCCGCCGGCAATCGTCACGGACGGCGAATACGCGCGCAGGATGTAGCGATCGCCGCGCGCGAGCAACGCCGCGGCCTCGAGCCGCAGCCGTATGAATCCGCGAGCACCCGGCTCGATGGAGGGGCGGACCTGCGCGTCCGCTCCGTCCCGCAGAGGCCCGACGATGGCGACGCGGCCGAGAATCTCGGCGGTCCCCTGATGAAACCGCACGCGCGCGCCGTGCTTCAGCGGCTTCGCGTCAGGAAGCACCTCGACGGTCGCGTCCGCGAGTCGAGTCTCTTCGAAGGCGCCGGGCGTGACCAGATTCTGTCCGCGCGCGACGTCCCCGACATCGACGCCGCTCACGTTCACCGCGGTGCGGTTCCCGGCGATCGCCTCGGGTTGTTTCCGTCCATGCACCTGCACGCCGCGGACTTTGACCTTGATCGTTGAAGCCCGGCTGGAGCCGGACGCCGCTGACGGTGCTGACGACGCTGATGGAGACGTGTCTGGCATCACCGCGAGCTCGCTGTCGGTGGTGATTCGGCCCGACACGAGCGTGCCGGTGACGACGGTGCCGAAACCTTTCATCGAGAACACGCGATCAATCGGCAGTCGAACGGAAGCATCAATCGGTCTGCCACGCGTTCCGGCGCTCACGCCGACGAGCGCGTCGCGAAAGACGTCCAGACCATCGCCGGTCTTCGACGAAAGCGGGACCACCGGCGCGCCCTCGAGGAACGAGCCGGTGACGAGCTCGCGAACTTCCATCCGTGTGAGCTCGAGCGTCTCGGCGTCCGCCAGGTCGGATTTGGTCAGCGCGATGAGACCCGCCGGTACCTGGAGCAGACGACAGATGTCGAAGTGTTCCCGCGTTTGCGGCATCACCGATTCGTCGGCCGCGACGACGAGGACGACGAGATCGATGCCGCCGACGCCGGCCAGCATGTTCTTCACGAACCGTTCGTGGCCCGGAACGTCGACGAAGGCGAAGTTGATGTCGCCGATCGTGGCGTGCGCGAACCCGAGATCGATCGTGATGCCGCGCGCCTTCTCTTCCTTCAGACGGTCCGGATCGGTGCCCGTCAGTGCGCGAACGAGCGCGCTCTTCCCGTGATCGATGTGCCCCGCGGTCCCGACGACGACCGATTTCACCGGCGCCCTTTAGTCTTGGTCCGGTGCCGTTCACGCCGGCCCGGCCGTTGCTTGCGCCGCTTCTCCTGCTTCGGCGTCGCGCGGCTGCGGCGCGGGCCGCGATCGCCTTCGCGCACGCGCTCGAGAATTTCCACGAGCCCGAGATCCACCTGCCGCTGCTCCATGTTGACGCGGATCACCTGCACCTTCACCTTGTCGCCGAGCCGGTACACTTTCCGTGTATTCTCGCCCGCGAGCATGTGCGCGCTCTCGATGAAGCGATAGTAGTCGTCGGCCATCGTCGAGACGTGCACGAGCCCCTCGACGAAGTGCTCGATCAGCTCGATGAACAGCCCGAACGCGGCGACGCCGGTCACGTAGCCTTCGAACTCGTCGCCGACCTTGTCGGCCATGAACTTCACTTTCTTCCACTGCAAAAGCTCGCGCTCGGCGTCGTCGGCGCGCCGCTCCATCTCGGACGTATGGCGCGCGACTTCCGGCAGTTCCTCGGTCCACTCGTCCTTGACCTCGTCGGTCAGCAGCCCGTGACGCACCGCCCGCAGGGCGCGGTGGACGACGAGATCGGGATAGCGGCGGATCGGAGACGTGAAGTGCGTGTAGCTCGGCGCCGCGAGGCCGAAGTGCCCGAGGTTCTCCGGCGCGTAGCGCGCCTTCTGCATCGTCCGCAGCATCAGGAACGCGATCGGCTTTTCTTCCGGTTTGCCGTGAATGCGCTCGAGAAGCTTCTGGAAGTGGCGCGGCCGCAGCGCGTTCATCGGCGCGCCGAGGCTCAATCCAAAACCCGAAACGAACTCCTCGAACTTCTCCACCTTCAGGATGTCGGGTTCCTCGTGCACGCGGTACAGCGATGGCGCCTCCTGCGATTCGAGGTAGGACGCAACCGTTTCGTTGGCGAGCAGCATGAATTCCTCGATGAGGCGGTGCGCCACGTTGCGCTCGAGCGCGATGATCGCTTCGATTACGCCGCCCTCGTCGATGACGACTTCGGCCTCGTTGAGATCGAAGTCGATGGATCCGCGCCGCCGGCGCGCATCGTGCAGAATCTGAAACAGCTCGCGCATCATCTCGAACATCGGCACGAGCCGCGCGTACTGCTTCATCAGCTGCGGATCTCCGTCCGTGAGGATGCCGTTCACGGCCGTGTAGGTCATCCGTTCGTCGCTGTTGATGACGCCGTCGTGAAACTCGTACCGGACGACCTGACCGCGCCGATCCACTTCCATCAGGCACGACTGCACGAGCCGATCGACGTGCGGATTCAGGCTGCACAATCCGGTCGCCAGCTCCGAGGGAAACATGTGAACGGCGCGTTCGGGGAAGTACACCGACGTGCCACGGTCGTACGCCTCGCGGTCGAGCGCGCTTCCCTCCTGGACGTAATGCGACACGTCGGCGATGTGGACGCCGAGCCGGAAGTTCCCGTTCGGCAGCTTGTCGAGCGTGATGGCATCGTCGAAGTCGCGCGCATGCTCACCGTCGATGGTAACGGTAGGCACGTCGCGGAAATCGGTGCGGCTCCGAATGTCGCGGTCGGCGACGGTCGCTCCGAGCCGGATCGCCTCGGCAACCGATTCGTCGGAATGCGCGTCGGGAATGCCCCACTTGCGGATGATGATCTCGGTGTCGACGCCGGGCGCGTCGATGTGGCCGAGCACTTCGGCCACGCGCCCGATCGCGCCGCGCGTCGACGTCGGCCAGCGCGTGAGCTCGACGCTGACCATCAGTCCCGGATCGGCGCCGCCTTCCTGGCCCGGCGGAATGAAGATATCCATCAGGACCCGGCGATCGAACGGCACGACGTATCCCATGCCGTTCTCGTCGCGATCGTAGCGGCCGACGATCCACTGGTTGGCTCGTTCGAGGATGCGGATGATCCGTCCCTCGGCGCGGCCTCCCTCCTTGATCCGCTCGACGCGCACGACCACGCGATCGCCGTGCATCGCTTCGTTCATCAGCGGACCGGAAATGTAGATGTCGCCGCCCGATTCGAGCGGGCGTTCGGGCGCAACGAATCCGTATCCGGCTGAATGCGTCTGCAGGCGGCCGACGTACAAATCCATCTTCTCCGGCAGGCCGAAGCGATGATCGCGGATCTGTATCAGGTCGCCGGAGCCGACGAGCGACTTGATGTGCCGTTTGAAGGTGACGCGCTCTTCGCGCGGAATCTTGAGAACCTGAAGGAGCTCGCGGATGGCCGCGGGATGATGCACACGCTCGCGCATCAGCGCGAGCACGTGGTCGCGTGAAAGCATCGAAGTTAGGCTAACAGAATTACCTGAAGGTCGCCGACGTTGGTGCCGGTCGGACCTGTCCGGATGAGATCGCCGATCGCGTCGAAAAACGCGTAGGCATCGTTGTTCGAAAGAGACCGCTGCGCGTCGAGTCCGGCGGCCGCCGCGCGACTGCGCGTCGTCTGGTCGACGATGGCGCCGGCGGCGTCCGTGGGCCCGTCGATACCGTCAGTGCCGACGCTCGCCACCACCGCTGCGGAGGCGGTTTCGGCGAGCGGCTCCGCCGCCGCGAGCGCAAACTCCTGATTGCGACCGCCTTTGCCGGAACCGGTCACGTTCACCGTCGTCTCGCCGCTCGAGACGATGCACGCCGGTCGCGCGATGCCGGCGGCACGCGCGAAGGCAGCGCCGAGATGCGACGCCGACGCCGTGCGCGCTTCGCCGGTCACCGCATCGTCGATTGAGATGACCTGGTATCCGAGCGCGATCGCCTGATCTGCGGCGCCTCGCATCGCATCGCGCCGCGATCCAATGAGCCGCGTCCTGGCGTTGGCGACGCGCGCGTCGCCGGGCTTCGGCGTTTCGGCAATCGATCCGTGCACGCCCGCGTGAAGGCGCGACACCACGCCGGCGGGATACGCATGCTCGCCGCCGAATCGCCGCAGGATGTCGAGCGCGTCCTGGAACGTGCTCGCGTCGGCGACGGTCGGACCCGAGGCGATGACGCTCAAATCGTCGCCGACGACATCCGAAATCGCCAGCGCGATGCAGGCGGCGCGCGTGCGCGCGGCGAGCCAGCCGCCCTTGATCGCCGACAGGTGCTTCCGCACCGTGTTCAGGGCGTAAATGTCGGCGCCGGCGCGAAGCAGACGATCGGTCGTCGCCCGCTTGTCTTCGAGCGTCACCCCGTCGGCCGGCACAGCCATCAGTGCGGACGCGCCTCCCGAAATCAACACCAGGAGCGTGTCGTCCTCCGACAGCGATTCGGCAATCGCGAGCGCTTTGCGTCCGCCCTCTTCGCTGCGCGCATTCGGCGTCGGGTGTCCGCCGACGATGAACTCGCAAGCGCGGCGTAGGGGCGGAGCTTGCTCAGCCCACGATGTCGGCGTGGCCTCAGGCGTCGGTGGGGCCTCGGGCATCGGTGCGACAACCGGCCGAGCAAGCTGGGCCCCCACGACGAGGCCCGATAGCGATCCAAGGCGTTTCGCGGCGGCGGCCGCCATCGCGGGCGCAGCTTTACCCGCGGCGATCACCGCCACGTGTTCCAAACGCGGCGCGTCCTCGCCGGTCAGTGCGCGATCGACGAGAACATCGGCGGCGCACGCACGAATCCCGGCCCGGATGATGGCCAGGAGGTCTTGTCGAAGTTCGGCGAGAGAACGCGTCAGTGAGTCTGCTTGGGATCGGACCAGGCCGAAAGGCCGGTCACGACGTCGAATTTCTTCAAGAGGGAGCTTACGAGCTGGGGGGCGTCGTCCTGTGTCAGGAGGTGTTCGAGCTGCGCCATGATTTTCGTCAGCGCCGCTTCAACGTCGGTGATGGCACTTTCCGAATAGTACGGTCGCTGCTGCTCCAGGCATCGGCGGTGTTTGTTGAATTCTTCCCGGTAGAACTCTGCGATTGCGCTGGTCGGCCTCGAGTCGGTCACGAAGCGTGGCATGCAGGCCCCTCGGAATCAATTGTTGCTTGGTCCTATCCAGTGTAAATCCGATGAAAAAGGAGTGTCAAGAATGTGAAATGGGAGATCAAGATCGCCACGCGGCGACCGCGCCGCCCACGCAGCCGACGACCATTCCACCGACGACGAGGAGCAGACACAGCTCGACCGGCAGGAACCGCACGGTCGAGAGATTGATGGCTGATGCGAGCGGTGCGAGATAGCGCGCGCGCAGCGCGAAGAATGCCAGCGCGAGCGCGACGACCGCAACCAGAGCGCCAATCCCACCCTGAAGCACGCCTTCCATCACGAACGGACCGCGAATGTAGGCGCCTGGCGCGCCGACCAGCTGCATGATATCGAGCTCGTCCCGGCGCGCGAACAGTGCGAGCCGTACGACGTTCGCAACCGTGAGCGCCGCCGCAATCGTCAACAGCGCGCCGAGCATCAGGCCCACACCGCGTACGATGGTGACGGCGGACGTCAGCCGATTCAACCACTGCCGATCGTAGCGAACGTCGGCTACACCGGGCATCTGCCGCAGGCTCGCGCCAAGGCGATCGACGCCGGCCGCCGAGTCGCCGTCAGGGCGCACACGAACCTCGAACGACGCCGGCAGCGGATTGTCGCCCAGCGTGTCGACGGTCGATGCGAGATCGGCGAAGGTTTGCTTGAAGCGGACGAGCGCGTCGGACTTCGACACGTACTCATGCGAAGCCACGACGCCTCCCGGCGCCAGCGCGCTCTCAATCGCGCGCCGCTGATCAGGGGTCACATCGTCCCTCAAGTACACGGAGAGCTCGGCCACGCTGCTCCATTCGGCGGCGAGCCGTTCGAGGTTGGCCGTGACGATGAGGAACGCGCCGAGGACGAACAGCGCCAGCGCGATCGTCGCTGTCGAGAGCAATCCCGCCTGTCGGCCGCGCCAGAGGCTGAGGAGCGCCTCTTCGATCGCGTAGCGGAGCGCACGAATCATGCGACCTCGACGACGCGGCCGTGATCGAGCGTGACGGCCTTGCGGCCGACGCGGCGGATCAGCTCACGATCGTGCGTCGCGACGACGACGGTCGTGCCGCGCGCGTTGATTTCGCGGAACAGGTTCATGATCTCGAGCGACAAGTCAGGATCGAGGTTGCCGGTCGGCTCGTCGGCGAGGATCAGTTGAGGGTCGTTGACCAGCGCTCGCGCAATCGCGATCCGCTGCTGCTCGCCGCCGGACAATTCTTCCGGGAAGGCGTTCATACGATGCTGCAGCCCGACCCACTTGAGTACCTGGAACGTCTTGCGCTGTTGCGTCGCGAGCGGCAAGCCCAGGACGCGCATGACGAAGGCGACGTTCTGAAAGACAGTGAATCGGGGAATCAGCCGGAAATCCTGGAACACGAACCCGACGCTGCGGCGGTAGCTTTGAACCTGCGAGGGGCGCAACGTGTTGAGGTCGCGCCCGAGGACTTTGAGATCGCCCTCGCTCGGCCGATCTTCCCGCAACAGGAGCCGCAGAAGGGTCGACTTGCCGGCGCCGCTTGGACCGGTAAGAAAGACGAATTCACCCTTGTCGATGGTGAGGGAAAGGTCGCGCAAGGCGTAGACGCCGCGGCTGTAGAGCTTCGACAGATGGTAGGTTTCGATCAAGCCCGGGGTCCCCACCCCGGATCGCTCTGCCTGTGCACCGCGACTGCCAACTGGAATGTCGTAAGGAGTAAAAGCATTATAACACGCGATAAACGCGCGGTACACGCGCCTGCGATGCGCGCGCGACCTCAGCCGCAGAACGAACTCGATCGATCGACGCGGAGCTACGCGCCCAGTGCCTCCCTCAACAGCTCGTTGACGCGCTTTGGATTCGCTTTGCCGGCGGCGGCCTTCATGACCTGACCGACGAGGAAGCCGAACGTCGCCGTCTTGCCCGCGCGATACTGCGCGACGGCGTCGCCATTCTTCGCGAGCACGTCGGCGATCAACCCGACGATCTGTGATTCGTCGCTGATTTGCGTCAGTCCTTCCGCGGCGACGATGTCGCCGGCCGCACGTCCCGTTGCGAACATCTTTTCGAACACGTCCTTCGCGATCGAACCGCTGATCGTTCCCTTCTCGATGAGCGCGATGAGGCCCGCGAGCCGCTCGGGTGGCAGCGGCGACGGCGTCGTCCTCGCGTCGATCTCCTTCAGCTTCCGCGCGAGCTCGCCCATGATCCAGTTGCTCGCGGGCTTCGCCGCCGCGCCGGCCGCAATCGTGGCCTCGAAGTAATCGGCGAGCGCTCGCGACTGCGTGAGCTGCCCTGCGTCGTACTCCGGCACCGCGTATTGCTCGACGAATCGGCGGCGGCGGGCGTCGGGCAACTCCGGCATCTCCGCACGGATCGCCGCAACGCGCGCGGCGTCGACCACGAGCGGCGGCAGGTCCGGCTCGGGAAAGTAGCGGTAGTCGTGCGCTTCTTCCTTGCTGCGCATCGAGACCGTGCGCCCGGCAACCGCGTCCCACAGGCGTGTTTCCTGCACGACGCGGCCACCCTCGCCGAGCACCTCAATCTGACGCGCGATCTCGTGCTCGAGCGCTTTTTGCAGGAAGCGAAACGAGTTGAGGTTCTTCACTTCCGCCTTCGTGCCGAGCGGCACGGTCCCTTCAGGCCGAACCGAGACGTTCGCGTCGCAGCGCAGGCTGCCCTCTTCCATGTTGCCGTCGTTCACGTCGAGCCACACCAGGGTCTCGCGCAGCCGGCTGAAGAAATCGGCGGCAGCCGAGGCGGAGCGCAGATCCGGCCGCGTCACGATCTCGACGAGCGGCACGCCGCTGCGGTTGTAGTCGACGTAGGTCTTGCGGTCGGAATCGACGAATCCTTCGTGCAGCGATTTGCCGGCGTCTTCCTCGAGATGCACGCGAATGATGCCGACGCCGTCGAAGAAGCCGTCGACTGCCAGCGGCCGCTCGTACTGCGAAATCTGGTAGCCCTTCGGCAGGTCCGGGTAGAAGTAGTTCTTGCGCGCGAAGATCGACGTTTCCTGAATCGTGCACCCAAGCGCCAGCGCCGCGCGGATCGCATGATCGACCGCGCGGCGATTCAGCACGGGCAGCGCGCCCGGCAGGCCGATGCACACGGGACAGATGTGGGTGTTCGGATCGGCGCCGAATGCGGTGCTGCAGCCGCAGAAGATTTTCGATTCGGTGAGGAGCTGCGCGTGAATCTCGAGCCCGATGACCGGCTCGTATCGGAGCGACACGCCGGTCGGTCCTACACCCGAGGTCCGGCGGCACGCACCTCCGGAGTGACGCCGCCTTCGAACGTCTTGAAGTTCTCGGCGAACATGCGCGCGAGCTTCGCCGCCTGGGCGTCGTAGTCGACGCCGTCGGTCCATGTGTTGCGCGGTTTGAGCACCTCGGGTGGAACCTCAGGACAGCTCGTCGGCACGGCGACGTTGAAGACCGGATCGGTTTCGTAGGCGACGTGGTCGAGCGCGCCGGCCAGCGCGGCGTGAATCATCGCGCGTGTGTATCCGATCTTCATCCGCGTGCCGACGCCGTACGGCCCACCGGTCCAGCCCGTGTTGACCAGCCAGACGCGCGCCGCGTGCCGCGCGATCTTCTCGCCGAGCATCGTCGCGTAACGGCTTGGCGCCAGTGGCAGAAACGGCGCGCCGAAGCACGTGCTGAACGTCGCTCTCGGCTCGGTGACTCCCCTCTCCGTGCCGGCGACCTTGGCGGTGTAGCCGGAAAGGAAATGGTACATGGCGCCTTCGGGCGTCAGCCGCGCGATCGGCGGCAGCACTCCGAAGGCATCGGCGGTGAGCATCACGACGTTTTTCGGATGGCCGCCCTGACCGGACGGAACTGCGTTCTCGATGAACGTGATTGGATAGGCGGCCCGCGTGTTTTCGGTGTAACGATCGTCGTCGAGATCGAGCTGCCGCGTCTCCGGATCGAGGACGACGTTCTCGAGCACCGTTCCGAAGCGCCGCGTCGTCGCGTAGATCTGCGGCTCGGCCTCGGGCGACAGTCGAATCGTTTTCGCGTAGCATCCGCCTTCGAAATTGAATACGCCGCGATCGCTCCACCCGTGTTCGTCATCGCCGATGAGCATCCGCTCGGGATCGCTCGACAGCGTCGTCTTGCCGGTTCCAGACAAGCCGAAGAAGAGCGCGACGTCGCCGCCGGCGCCGATGTTTGCGGAACAATGCATCGGCAGGACGTGCTGCATCGGCAGCACGTAGTTCAACACGCTGAAGATCGACTTCTTCATCTCGCCGGCGTAGCTCGTGCCGCCAATCAGCACGAGCTTCTTGGCGAAATGAACCGCGATGACGACGTCCGAGTTCGTGCCGTGGCGCGCAGGAGTCGATTTGAAGCTCGGCACGTCGATGACGGTGAATTCGGGGACGTGTGCCGCCGCAACGTTCGTGTCGACGAGGAACAGGCTTCGCGCAAACAGGTTGTGCCACGCGAGCTCGTTGATGACGCGGACGGGCAGGCGGTACTTCGGATCGGCGCCGGCGAAACAATCCTGGACGAAGAGCTCCTTGTCGCTCAGCGAGCTCAACAGATCGGCATGTAACGCCTCGAATCGTGCGGGATCCATCGGCCGGTTCACCTTGCCCCAGTCGATGTGCGGCTCGCTCGACGGTTCGCGGACGATAAACTTATCGTTGGGCGACCGTCCCGTGTGCTGTCCCGTCCGGCACGCCAGCGGGCCGCCGGCGGCAATCGCCGCTTCCTGCCGTCGAACGGCCTCCTCGTACAGCGCGGCCGTCGAGAGATTCCAGTGAACACGACGCGAGCGGATGCCGTCGCGCTCGAGGTCTAACGTGTGGAGGTCCAGTGACATACGTGAATCCCGCGATCGTATTCCGACGGATCGGTCGAGTCAACAATTCCGGAACATACGGTAAACTGTAAACACCTGTGGAAATCGGACGTAATGCTTCAATGAGTGGAGAGTTGCGGCCAGCTCACGACGTCGCGCGCGGCCTGGAGCGCGAAGCCGCCCCTGTCGGGGGTGTCGGGAGCGCTCCGTCGACGCGACGAGGCTCAGCGGCGGCGCTCTCGCAAGATTCGCGGCTCGCAATCGAGATTCGCGGCCTGGTCGAGAGCGGCCGCGACGACGAGGCGCGCGACCGCTTCGGCGAGCTCGTGGCCATGCACCAGCATCGCGCGTCGCGCATCGCCTACCAGTACTTGCGCGACGCCGCCGACGCCGACGAAGCGGTGCAGGACGCGTTCGTCAAGGTATTCACGCACATCGGTTCGTACCGCGAAGCGTGGCCGTTCGAGGTCTGGTTCACGCGGATTCTCATCAACGGATGCCTCGATCGCCGCAAGGCGCGGTCGCGCCGCGATCGCTGGACCGTCGGCGCCGAGATTTCGAGCGCCGACGAAGCGCGCGTTTCTGCCGCGGGCGCACCGAACGATCCCGAGCAGCGCCTGCTCGCGCGCGAACGCCGCGCGCGCATGGCGGCGGCGATCGATCGGCTCGACGGCCGACAGCGCCTGGTCTTCATGCTCTGTCACTACGGCGATTGCACCCCGCGGGAAGTCAGCGCGATGACGGGGTTGAACGAGTCGACGGTTCGCGTGCATCTGTTCCGCGCCGCGCGCAAGCTGCGCGGCCTGCTCGGAGGAAAGCCGTGATCGGTCGGGCGCGCCACCTGCAGGAACAGCGGCTGTACGACTGTTACTACGCCGCGCGAACCGGTGAGGCCATCGATCCGCGTGCGGCCGAACATCTCGCCGACTGCGCAGCGTGCGGCGCGCGCTACGCGGAGCTCTTGCGCTTTCTCGACGCACTGCGCGCTGAGGGCGATGCCGAATCCGACGACCTCTTCACCGCCGAACGGCTCCAGGCACAGCAGCAGCAGATCGCGCGGCGCATCGAGCACGTCGGCCATCCGGCGCGCGTCATCAGCTTCCCCGCGCAGCTCGTTCGACGCGGCATTTCGTCGACGACGGCGCCGACGGCTCCCCGCTGGATCGCCGCCGCCGCGGCGGCGGGCCTGTTCGTCGGGGTCGCGCTCGGCGCCTCCTACGAGTGGGATTGGCACAACCAGGACGCCCGCACGGTGTTGAGCGGCGACGCAAACGCGCGCCTGTCACCGATCGCCACGCGCGGCAGCGGATTGGACGACGTCGCCGCCGACGATGCGTTCCTGTCGGAGCTCGAACTGGCGCTCGATCGGCCGCGCACCCGCGAGTTGATCGCGTACGATGCCCTGACGCCTCACGTGCGCAGCGTGCGTGATCAAAGGTAGGGCTTGCCCTCGCTGATCTTCCGGAAGGGTCTGGACCTGAAGCATGCCGTCGCTGGCATGCTGGCCGATAACTACCACAGCGCGCTCGTCGAGCGTGTGAAGGTCGAGGACTTCACTTACGGCGCCGGACGGCTCACCGTTCATCTCGCGCGCGAGTTCGGCTTCTGCTACGGCGTCGATCGCGCCGTGGATTATGCCTACCAGACGCGCGAGCGCTTTCCGGATCGCAGCGTGTTCCTCACCGGCGAAATCATCCACAACCCGCACGTCAACGAGAAGCTCCGGACGATGGGCATCCGGTTTCTGAGCGACGAGGACGTCGGGCTGGATCGACTCGGACCGCAAGATGTCGTGATCCTGCCGGCCTTCGGTGTCACCGTGGCGATGCTTCAGCAGCTCGATCGGCGCGGCTGCACCCTGATCGACACGACGTGCGGATCGGTGCTGAACGTTTGGAAGAACGTCCGCCGCTACGCCGAGGGAGGTTTCACTTCGATCATCCACGGCAAGGTGTGGCACGAGGAGACGCAGGCAACGGCGTCGCAGGCGGCCGCGTACGGCGGAAAATATCTCGTCGTCCTCGATCGTGCGGAAACGGCCGTCGTCTGTGACTACATCCGCAGCGGTGGCGATCGCGCCGCGTTCCTCGCGCGCTTCGCCAACGCCGCGTCGTCCGGCTTCAATCCGGACGACGATCTGTACCGCATCGGTCTCGCGAATCAGACGACGATGCTGATGACCGAGTCGCTCGAGATTGGCGAAATGATCCGGGCGGCGATAATCGACCGCGACGGTGAGGCGGCCGCCGCGTCGCGCTATCAGGCGTTCGACACGATCTGCAGCGCCACCCAGGATCGACAGGACGCGGTCGTCGCATTGCTGCGCGACACCGCCATCGACCTGATGATCGTCATCGGCGGCTACAACAGCAGCAACACCGCCAACCTCGCGCGGATCTGCGCGGCGTCACGACCGACGTATCACATTGCCGATCCCGACTGCCTGCTGTCGCCGCAGCAGATTCGTCATCGTCCCGTTGGCGCCAAAGCCGAAGTGACGACCGACGCCTGGCTGCCGCTCGATCGACCCGTGGCGATCGGTCTGACTTCCGGCGCCTCGACGCCGGACAATCTGGTCGGCGCGGCCATCGTCCGTCTCGAAGCATTCTGTTCGTGAGCGGTCAGGCGCCCCAACGCGAGCAGCAGAAGTCCCAGCGTCACCCACGCGATGAACAACGGCTTCATGCCGGCTGATTCAGCAACCGCAGTGCCAAGACGAGGCGTCCCCGAGGATCGGTGGATGATCCGCGTCGCGTGCGGTTTTCTCGTGTCGGCATCTGTCGCTTTGGCCGGTGTCTCCACGTTCGCGCAGACGACAGCGCCGACACCCGAGTCGGTCATCGGCTGGCCGCCGTGCGCCGATTACAAGCTGGCCACCTACGAACAGATTGAAGACTATTTCCGCAAACTGGCGATCGCGGTCCCTTCGCGGATGCAGCTCATCGAGATGGGGAAGACGGCCGAAGGACGGACGCAGGTACTCGCCGTCGTCTCCTCGGAACAAAACCTCCGCCAGCTCGGCAAGTACAAGGACATCGCGCGCAGGCTCGCGCTGGCGCGGGCGTCGACAAGCCGGGTGCGGCCGGAGCCGGCCGACGGGCAAAACGATGGCGACCGCTTGACCGATGGCGAAGCGCGCGCGCTCGCGCGCGAGGGAAAGGCCGTCGTCTGGATCGACTTCGGCCTCCACTCCTCGGAGGTGGCACACGGGCAGACGGCGCCGCTGCTGGTGCACAAGGTCGTCACCGAAGAATCGGATGAAATGCGGTTCATCCGCGACAACGTGATTCTTCTGCTCGTCGCGAACATGAACCCCGACGGCACGACTATGGTCGCGACGTGGTATCGCGAGCATCGCGGCAAACCGTGGGAAGACCGTGTTCCCGAGTTGTGGCACAAGTACGTCGGTCACGACGACAACCGCGACTGGTTCATGATGAACCAGGGGGAAACGAGGAACAGCGCGAGACTGCTCTACACGGAGTGGTTTCCGCAGATCATCTACAACCACCACCAGTCAGGTCCGTTTCCCTCGCGCATCTTCGTTCCGCCGTTCGACGATCCGATGAATCCGAACATTCCGCCGCTGGTCATGCGCGGCGTGAACCTGGTGGGCGACGCGATGACGCGCCGCCTCGATCAGGAAGGCAAGCGCGGCGCCGTCTCGCGCATCGGTTTCGACACGTGGTGGAACGGCGGCATGCGCACGGCGCCGTATTTCCACAACATGATCGGGATTCTCACCGAGACCGGCCACGCGTCGGCGACGCCGGCGACCTACGATGCGGCGGCCTTTCCGAAGTACTTCGCCAATACGACGATCCCGACGCTCGAGCCGACAACCTATTACCCGAGCCCGTTCCTCGGCGGCGAGTGGCACATCCGCGACAGCTGCGACTACATGGTGACGACGTCCATGGCGCTGCTCGACATCGCGGCGAAGCGCCGGGAGGAGTGGCTCTACGACATCTACCAGATGGCCCGGGACGCGACCCGGAACCACACGAACGAAACGTTCATCGTACCGATGGCGAGCGGAGCGAGCCGGGGAGACGACGTCCAATGGGACCCGCCGACGGCCGTCAAGATGATCAACGTGCTGCGGCTCGGGGGCGTCGAGATCGAGCGCGCGCGCGCCGCGTTCGATGCGGGCGGACGCCACTACGGCGCCGGTTCGTTCGTCATCCGCGGCGCGCAGCCGTTCGAACCGTACGTGCGCGACCTGCTGACGCCGCAGGCCTATCCCGACATGCGCTTGTACCCAGGCGGTCCGCCGAAGCGTCCGTACGACATCACCGGCTGGACACTCAACTATCAGATGGGCGTGAAAGTCGATCGCGTGATGGAAGCGGTCCGCGTCGCAACGGAAGCGATTGACGTCGCGCCGCCGCCTGACGTCGCGACACCGGCATCCGCGCGCGCGGCGTTCGCGCTCGATCCGCGCGCGAACGATTCGTTCACGATCGTCAACCGTCTGCTGAAAGCGGGCGAAACCGTCTTGCGCGCGACCGAGCCGCTGGCGCTGAACGATGCGACATGGCCGGCTGGCGCCTTTGTGATCAAGCCGGCCGCGGGCACGGCAGTACGGGTTGGCGACGCGGCGCGCGCATTTGGCGTCGCCGTCGCGTCGCTCGATCAGATGCCGCGCGATCTTCTCGAGGTCAAGGCGCCGCGCGTCGGCATCTACCACGCGTGGGGCGGCAACATGGACGAAGGCTGGACGCGCTGGCTGCTCGAGCAGTTCGAGTTTCCTTACACCAGCGTGTTCGACCGTGATGTGCGAGTCGGCAATCTGCGCGCGCGATACGACGTCATCCTGCTGCCTGATGCGACCTACGAGCAGATGTTGAATGGGATGGCGGCCGGCACGATGCCGGACGCGTACATCGGAGGCATGACGGCGCGCGGCGTGACGAACTTATACGAGTTCGCCGCGAGTGGAGGAACTCTCGTCGCGATGGATCGCGCCGCCGACCTGCCGTTGTCCGCGTTCGGACTCCACGTCGAGAACGTCACGACCTCAGCGCGCGAGGCCGACTTCTATATTCCGGGCAGCATCCTGAAGATCAAAGTCAGCGCGAATCATCCTGTCGCGTACGGCATGCCGCCCGATGCGGCGGCGTTCTTCATCAACGGCCCGGCGTTCGCAGCCGTCGGCGCGCAGAACGTCCACATCGTGGCCGAATATCCGGCGCGCGATCTGCTCCTCAGTGGCTGGCTGCTGGGCGAGCCGGTGATCGCGGGACGGGCGGCAGTCGTCGAAGTCGCAGTCGACAAGGGGCGGGTCGTACTGCTGGGCTTCCGGACCCAGCACCGCGCGCAGCCGCACGGCACGTACAAGCTGCTTTTCAACGCGATCCTGCTCGGCTCGTCGCAGCGTGGCCCGACGTAAAAAGTTGTCTCCTCTGAAATAGCCGCCTTCACGACGTCGTATCCCTCTACGAACCGTATTATCAGAGGTTTACGCAATGGAGCTGACCTGGGTGCGCAGGCTGTTGCCCGCCATATTTTTCTCACTGGCGCTGGCCGCGTCTGCCCTTGGACAATCGTTCGGTTTTGCCTGGTGGCGCGACCCGCAGTTTCAGCGCGATCTTTCCCTGACGGCCGATCAGGTCAACCGTATTGAAACCGTCTTCCAGTCGACGATCCCGACCCTACGCGCCAAGAAAACGGACCTCGATTCGCAGGAGGACGAGCTATCGCGCCTGGTCGCGACGAATGCGGACGAGACCGTCGTCACGCGGCAGGTCGACAAAGTCGAAGCGATCCGATCGCATATGAACAAAATGCGCACGCTGATGCTGTTGCACATGCGCCAGGTGCTCACGCCGGATCAACGCGTCAAATTGAATAAGCTCTACGAGCAGCAGAAGAATTCGAACCGCCCCAAAGGCGAGAAGCGATAGGTATCGCGAGGCTTTCAGCCGAGCGACGGAGATATGTAATGGCACCCAACCGAACGATCTGGATCCTGACTGGCGTGTTCGTACTGGCCTGCACCGCCGCGCAGGCACAGGTGTCCGATGCGCGCATTCACGAGCTCATCAGGCAGGCGGCCGAAAAGGTGTCGCAGACCGACGCGTCGGTGCAGCCGCCGGTGGCCGGCGCCGCGGCGCAGGCGCGGCCGGTCGTGCGGCTCACGCTCGACGAAGCGGTGAAGCTGACGCTCGACCGCAATCTCGATATCGCGGTACAGCGGTTGAATCCGGAGATCAACGACATCGCGATCGCCAGTGTGCGCTCAGTCTACAGCCCGACCCTTACGTCGACGATCGGTCCGCAGTCGGTCACGCAGCTGCCGACTAGCGCCTTGCAACTTGGCAACAACGGCACTGCCACAATCAACGACACCATGACCTTCAACGGCGGCATCGCGCAGAGCGTTCCGTGGGGCGGCGGTTCGTTTTCGCTGGCATTGAACAACTTCAAGCGCACGACCACCAGCAACAACGCGCTGTTCAATCCGCAGTTCAATTCAAGTCTGAGCTTCGCGTACACGCAGCCGCTGCTTCGCAACTTCCGCATCGATTCGACGCGCCAGCAGCTGCAGGTCACCAAGATCAACCGCGACATTTCGGACGTGCAGCTGCGCGCGACGGTCACCAACACGCTGTCCAATGTGCGGAATGCCTACTGGGATTACGTATTCGCGGTTCAGAGCGTCGAAGTCGCCCAGAAATCGGTGGCGCTCGCCGAACAGCTCGTGAAGGACAATCAGACGCGGGTCGAGGTCGGTACGATGGCGCCGATCGACGTCGTGCAGGCGCAGTCGCAGGCCGCGACCGCACGCCAAAATCTCGCGGTCGCGCAGCAGGCGATGCGGACCGGCGAGCTGGCCGTCAAGCGGCTGATCGTCAGCGGCACTGAGGATCCGAACTGGAGCGTCCAGATCGATCCTGTCGATCGGCCCGACTTCGTGGCGCAATCCATTGATGTCGAAGCGGCGGTGCGCCGGGCATTGAACGAGCGTACCGACCTCGACATCGCCAAGAAAAACGTGACGTCCAACGACGTCACGCTCAAATTCCTGAGCGACCAGCTCAAGCCGCAGGCGGACTTCAATGTCAGTTACATCCCGCAGGGCGTCGGCGGCACCGAGTTGTTCCGCGATACCAGCATCCTCGGCAGCCCGATCAGCCGCACCGAGAACCTCGGCATCAGCAACGCGTTTTCGACGCTGTTCCACAACCAGTACCCGCAATGGACAGCGCAGGTCAATTTCTCGTACCCCCTCGGCACGAGTTCGCAGGAGGCAAACGTCGCGCGCGCGCGCGTCCAGCTCACGCAGGTGCAGGCCCAGGTGAAACAGATCGAGCTGCAGGTTGCGACCGACGTGACCAACGCCGCCGTGACCGTGCAGAGCAACGGTGAGCGTGTCCAGGCGGCGCAGGCGGCGCGCGAGCTCGCCGAGAAGCAGCTCGAGGCCGAGCAGAGCAAGTTCGAGGTCGGGATGTCGACCAACTACAACGTCATCCAGTCACAGCGCGACCTGGCGACAGCGCAGAACAACGAGTTGCAGGCGATCCTGAATTATCGCAAGTCACTCGTCGAGCTCGAACGGCTGCAGCAGACGACGCTGCAGAACCTGAACATCACGGTACTGACCGCGGGCGGCGGCGGCGGTACGGCGGTGCGCACGACGGCCGGCCAGTAATGACGACCAGACGGTAATCATGAAGCGAGCGGTCACGGTCCTCGTCATCATCGCGGCCATCGGCGCAGGCGCCGGGGCGTACTACATCCGGCGCGGCGCGCCCGACGTCCAGGTGCAGACCTCGCCTATCAGCCGCGGTGACATCATCGATACAGTCGGCGCGACCGGCACGCTCCAGGCGGTGACGACCGTGCAGGTGGGAAGCCAGGTGTCGGGCAACATCGCCTGGCTCGGCGCCGACTTCAATTCGATCGTGCGCAAAGGACAGGTGATCGCGCGGCTCGATGCGTCGCTCTTCGAGGCGCAGCTGCAGCAGGCGCGCGCCAACCTGTCGCAGACACAGGCGAATCTGACCAAGGCCGAGAGCGATCTCGAGCAGCGCAAAGTGCAGCTGCAGGACGCGCAGCAGAAGTACACGCGCGCGAAGGAGCTCGCCGCCAGGAGCCTGCTCCCGCAGAGCGATCTCGATTCGGCGAAGGTCGCGGTCGATATGGCGCAGGCCGCGCTCGCGTCGCAGCAGGCGACCGTCACGCAGGCGCGCGCGGCGGTCAGCCAGTCGCAGGCGTCGGTGAATCAGAATCAGGTGAACCTCGATCACACCGTGATCGCGGCGCCGATCGACGGCATCGTCACGCAGCGGAACGTGGACGTCGGCCAGACGGTCGCGGCCAGCATGCAGGCGCCGACGCTGTTCATCATCGCCGCCGATCTGACGAAGATGCAGGTCAACGCGAACATCGACGAGGCCGACGTCGGCCGCATCCGGCCGGCGCAGCACGTCACGTTCCGCGTGGATGCTTATCCGACGGAAACCTTCGAAGGAAACGTCTCGCAGATTCGGCTGCAGCCGGTCGTCGTGCAGAACGTGACGACCTACGGCACCGTGATCGACGTGCCGAACGCGCAGCTGAAGCTCAAGCCGGGAATGACCGCGAACGTGAAGATCGAGATTGCGAAACGGTCCGATGCGTTGCGCATTCCAAATGCAGCACTGCGGTTCCGACCGACCACGGATCTGTTCGCGGCGCTCAATCAGCCGGTGCCGCCTGAAGTACAGGGCGGTGGCCGTGGAGGACGCGGCGCCTTTGGGAATCGCGCCGGCGGCAACGCAACTTCAGCGCAGCCGTCGTCGCCGGTCGCCGTGCCGCAGGGATCGTCCGGCGCGCAGGAGGCGCCGCGCGCCGACGGCGGCGGGCGCCGCGGATTCGATCCCGCGCGGATGGAGCGATTCAAGTCGATGTCGCCGGACGAGCAGAAGCAGTTCATCGCGCGCATGAAAGAGCGCGGACAGGACACGAGCGCGTTCGAGAAGCTGGCCGCGCACGATTCGCAGAGCTCGAAAGGCTCGCAGCCATCTGCCGCATCGGCTCTGCGACAGAAGTACGGAGCGCCGGCGAACGGCCAGACCGCGCAGACCATCGACGCCTTGTTCCCTCCGCTGCCGACCGTTGAATCGCGCGGGCGCGCCTGGTTGTTCATGGATCACCAGTTGAAACCGGTGAACCTGCGGCTCGGCGTCACCGATGGCACCTATACCGAGCTGATCTCGACGGAGCTGCAGCCGGGGATGGAAGTCGTGACCGGCGTCACCGGCCTGGGCGCCACGCGCAGTACGGGAGGCCAGCAGGGCACCGGCAATCCGCTGATGCCGCAGCGAGGCGGACCGCCGGGCGGCGGCGGTTTCCGCGGCGGACGATAACGAATCAGGAACGATGTCGAGCACCGTCATCGCCGTCAAGAACCTCGTGAAGACGTACATCGTCGGCGAGGTCGAGGTGCGCGCGCTCCGGGGCGTAAACCTTGACGTCCAGCGCGGAGAGTTCCTCGCCGTGACGGGACCATCGGGATCCGGCAAGTCGACGTTCATGCACATCGTCGGCTGCCTCGATCGGCCGACGTCGGGACAGTACTTCCTCGACGGGCAGGACGTGTCGCGCATGTCGAAGGACGCGCTGGCGGCGGTGCGCAACCGGAAGATCGGGTTCGTGTTTCAAGGATTCAATCTGCTGTCGCGCACCTCGGCGCTCGACAACGTCGAGCTGCCGCTGCTTTACGGCAGCGGACTGAGGGCCGCGGAACGGCACAAGCGCGCGATGGAAATGCTCGGCGCCGTCGGGCTCGGCAACCGCGCGGATCATCATCCGAATCAGCTGTCGGGCGGGCAGCAGCAGCGCGTGGCGATCGCCCGCGCGCTGATCAACAACCCGTCGATCGTGCTCGCGGACGAACCGACCGGGAACCTGGATTCGAAGACGAGCATCGAAGTGATGGACATTTTCCAGCGCCTGAACCGCGAGCGAGGTATCACGGTGGTCCTGATCACGCATGAGCACGACATCGCCGAGTACGGCTCACGGATCGTGTCGTTCCGCGATGGACTCGTGGTCGCCGACAAGCCGGTTCAGCGCCGTCGTCTCGCGTCCGACGAGCTCGCGGCGTGGCCAGCGGCGGAGGCTGTGTGAGCTTCTTGATGGTCTTTCGCATCGCGTTCAAGGCGCTGGGGCGCAACAAAATGCGCACGGCGCTCACCATGCTCGGCATGATCATCGGCGTCGCCGCCGTCATCACGATGGTCGCGCTCGGCACCGGTGCGCAGACGTCGATCGAATCGCAGATCCAATCGGCCGGCACCAACATGATCATCGTTGCCGCCGGCAATTTCACGCAGGGCGGCGTGCGGCAGGGCCAGGGCAACGCCAGCACCCTGACGCCGGATGACGCGAACGCCATCCGCAGCGTGCCGGGCGTTCAGTACGTCGCTGCCGGTGTCAACACGCGGGGACAGCTGGTCGCGTCCAACCAGAACTGGGGCACGCAGGTGCAGGGCACCGATGTGGACATGCCGTTGATCCGATCGTGGCCGACGCAGCTCGGAGCGTTCTTTTCGGCGCAGGATGTCGCGACCGCGTCGAAGGTCGCCGTGCTCGGCTCGGTCGTGCGCGATCAGCTGTTCGGGCCCGACGTGGATCCAACGGGTCAGGTGATCCGCATCAACAACCAGCCGTTCACCGTTTCTGGCGTGATGGTGAGCAAAGGCCAGTCAGGGATGGGACAAGATCAGGACGACGTCGTCTTCGTTCCGTACACGACGGTGATGAAGAAACTGCGAGGGATTACGTTCATCCAGCAGGCGCAGGTGTCGGCGGCGTCGGCCACTGACACATCGGCGACCGCCGATCGCATCGCCGCGCTGCTGCGCGTCCGCCACAAGATTCAGCCGGGCGATCCGGACGATTTCATGGTGCGCACGATGGAGGAGATGGCGGCGGTGCGCGTGCAGGCGACGCAGACAATGACGGCGCTGCTCGCGAGCATCGCCGGCGTGTCCTTGCTCGTCGGCGGCATCGGGATCATGAACATCATGCTCGTGTCGGTCACCGAGCGGACGCGCGAGATCGGATTGCGCATGGCGATCGGCGCGCGCGGGCGCGACGTGCTGCTGCAGTTCCTCGTCGAGGCGGTCGTGCTGAGTCTCTTCGGCGGATCGATCGGCATCGCGCTCGGGTTCGCGCTCTCACAAGGTGTGACGTTCTGGATGAACTGGCCGACCGCCGTCTCGCCGCAGGCGGTGGTGCTGGCCTTCGGGTTTGCGGCGATGACCGGCGTCTTCTTCGGGTTCTATCCGGCGCGCAAAGCGGCCGCGCTCGATCCCATCGACGCGCTGCGGTTCGAGTAACAGCGAATGGTATTGATGCGTATCGTCCCCCGGTGGATTCTCGGCGGCGTAGTCGGCGCGGCGGCAATCGCCTTGTCTGGCTGTTCCCCCGGCGAGGCACAGTCCAGCAACGCGCCGCCGGCGGGCGGCGGCCGTGGCGGCGGCCAGAACGCGGCCGTACCGGTCACGGTCGGGAAGGCGATTCAGAAATCGATGCCGATCACGATTCAAGGCATCGGAACCGTCATCGCCGCATCGACCGTATCGGTCCGCGCCCAGATCACCGGCGAGATGATGTCGGTCAATTTCAAGGAAGGCGAGGACGTCGAGCAGGGCCAGGTGCTCGTCACGCTCGACAAACGGCCGTTCGAGGCCGCCTTGCAACAGGCGCAGGCCACGCTCGAGAAGGACACAGCGCAGGCGGCGAACGCACGCGCGCAGGCGGCGCGCTACCAGGATCTGCTGCAGCGCGGCATCGCGACGCGCGAGCAGGTCGATACCATGCGGACGCAGGCCACGGCGCTCGAAGCGACGGTCGCCGCCGATCGGGCGAACATCGAAACCGCGACGGTGCAGCTGACCTACGCCACGATCAAGTCGCCGATGTCGGGCCGCACCGGGCTGCTGCAAGTACATCCGGGGAATCTCATTCGTGCGCAGGATACGAATCCGATCGTCACGATCAACAAGATCACGCCGGTGTACGTGTCGTTCTCCGTGCCCGAGGCGCAGCTCCCCGCGCTCAAGCGGTACATGGGCGCGCAGGGAACGCTGCCGGCCACGGCGCTGCCGCCGACCGAGATTGGAACGCCATCCGCCGGACGCATCAATTTCATCGATAACGCGGTCGATCCGACGACCGGCACGATCAAGGTCAAAGGCACCTTTCCGAACGAAGATCGCCGGTTGTGGCCGGGACAGTTCGTGAACGTCACGGTGAGGCTGACCTCCGATCCGAAGGCGCTCGTGGTTCCGTCGGCGGCCGTGCAGACGGGACAGCAAGGAACGTTCGTCTTCGTGGTGAAACCGGATCAAACCGTTGAACTGCGGATGGTGGCCGTGGCGCGCATCGCCGGCGACGAAACGGTCCTCGCGAGCGGGGTGAGTCCCGGCGACACCGTCGTCACGGACGGTCATCTCCGGCTGGTACCTGGCAGCCGCATCAGCGTCAAGAATTCGAACGCGCCGAGGGCGACGTCATGAACTTATCAGCACTGTTCATCAAGCGGCCGGTTACGACGACGCTCATCATGCTCGGCGTCATCGTGTTCGGCGCGATGGCGTACCGGTTGCTGCCGGTCAGCGACCTCCCGACGATCGACTTCCCCACCATCAACGTCAACGCAGGACTGCCGGGCGCGAGCCCCGAGACGATGGCGTCGGCGGTCGCGCTGCCGCTCGAGAAGCAGTTCGCATCGATCGCGGGGTTGAATTCAATCAACTCGACCAGCTCGCTGGGCCGCTCGAACATCGTGCTGCAGTTCGATCTGAGCCGGAACATCGACGCCGCGGCGCAGGACGTCCAGTCGATGATCGCGCGGGCGCAGCGGCAGCTTCCGCCGCAGATGCCGGCGCCGCCCTCCTTTCAGAAAGTCAACCCTGGCGATCAGCCGGTGATGATGCTGGTCCTGCGATCGGGCACGATGCAGATGGCGACCCTCGACGAGTACGCCGAGTCGACGATGGCGCAGCGGATCTCGATGGTCAGCGGCGTGGCGCAGGTGCAGGTGTATGGCGCAGCCAAGTACGCCGTCCGCGTAGACGTCGACCCGAAGAAGCTCGCGGCGCACGGCATCGGCATCGACGAGGTCGCAACGGCGATCGCGAACGCGAACGTCAACCTGCCGACCGGCACGATGTACGGAGACAAGACGTTCGTCGTGCAGACCAACGGTCAGCTGATGAAGGCCCAGGCGTACGCGCCGATGATCATCGCGTACCGCAACGGCAACCCGGTGCGCCTCGACGAGGTCTCGCGCGTCTTCGACGGCATCGAAGACGACAAGCAGACCGGCTGGTTCAAGGGCGAGCGCGCCATCATGCTGCCGATCCTCAAGCAGCCCGGGACGAACGTCGTCGCCGTCGTCGATTCGGTGAAGGCGCTCCTGCCGACGCTGCGCGAGCAGCTGCCGGCGTCGGTGTCACTCGACACCCGGTTCGATCGATCGGTGTCCATCCGCGACTCGGTTCACGACGTCAAGTTCACGCTCATCCTGACGGTCTGCCTCGTCGTCCTGGTCATCTTCATCTTCCTGCGGAACATCTCGGCGACGATCATCCCGAGCCTCGCGCTGCCGGCGTCGATCGTCGGCACGTTCGCCGTGATGTACCTCCTCGACTACAGCCTCGACAACCTGTCGCTCATGGCGCTGACGCTCTGCGTCGGCTTCGTCGTCGACGACGCCATCGTCATGCTGGAGAACATCGTCCGGCACATGGAGATGGGTAAGGCGCCGATGCGCGCCGCCTACGACGGGTCGAAGGAGATCGCGTTCACGATCGTCTCGATGACGCTGTCGCTCACCGCCGTTTTCATTCCGGTGCTGTTCATGGGCGGCATCGTCGGACGGCTGCTCCACGAGTTCGCCGTGACGATCGGCGTCGCGATTCTCGTGTCCGGCCTGGTGTCGATCAGCCTGACGCCGATGCTCGCGAGCCGCTTCCTGCGGCCGCCGCACGCGCAGAAACACGGCTTCATCTACAACACGATCGAAAAGATGTTCGACACGTGGTTGCGCCTATACGACTGGACGCTGCGCGGCAGCCTGCGCTTCCACGCCGTCCCGATGGCCATCTCGATCGCGCTGCTCATCGGAACCTGGTATCTCTTCCAGGTGGTGCCGAAGGGATTCCTGCCGAGCGAGGACCAGGGACGCTTCAGCATCAGCACGGAAGCACTGCAGGGCATCAGCCTCGACGAAATGACGCGACATCAGCTGCAGGTCGCCGACGTGGTCGGGAAGGATCCGAACGTCGCTCAAATCCAGATACAGGTCGGCGGCGGCGGGTTCGGCAGCGGAGGTCTCAACACCGGACGCGTCATGGTCGAGCTCAGACCCCGGGCCGAGCGCGCGCTCAGCGTCGATCAACTGATCGCGAATCTGAGACCGAAGCTGGCACAGATTCCGGGCATTCGCGCGTACATGACGAATCAGCCGCCGATCAATCTCGGCGGCCAGCAGGGTGCGCGCAGCCTGTATCAGTTCACCCTGCAGGACACCGACACGGCGGAGCTGTACCACTGGGCGCCAATCTTCGAGCAGAACGTTCGCGAGTTGCCCGGCATCGAGGACGTCAGCAGCGATCTGCAGCTGAAGAACCCGCAGGTGCAGATCGACTTGAATCGCGAGAAGACCGCGACCCTCGGCCTCACGGTGAATCAGGTCGAGACCGCGCTCTACAACGCGTACGGCACGCGGCAGGTGTCGCAGATCTTCGCGCCGAACAATCAGTACCAGGTCATCATGCAGGTCGCACCGGAATTCCAGCGCGACCCGTCGGCGCTCTCGATGCTGTACGTGCGGTCCTCGGCCGGCAGCCTCATTCCGCTGGACACCGTCGTCAAGGTGAGCACCGACGCCGGGCCGCTGACCGTCAGCCACACGGGCCAGCTGCCGTCGGTGACGATTTCCTTCAATCTGAGGCCTGGCGTCGCGCTGGGCGATGCGGTCAGCGCCGTTCAGCAGACCGCGGCCGCGACGCTGCCGTCGACGATCGCGACGAACTTCCAGGGCACGGCGCAGGCGTTTCAGGATTCGCTGCGCGGGCTAGGCCTGATTCTGATCATGGCGATCGTCGTGATCTACATCGTGCTCGGAATCCTGTACGAGAGCTTCACGCACCCGCTGACGATTCTCTCGGGTCTGCCGTCGGCCGGCTTCGGCGCGCTGCTGACGCTGCTGATCTTCAAGACCGAGCTGAGTCTGTACGCGTTCGTCGGCGTGATCATGCTCGTCGGGCTCGTGAAGAAGAACGGCATCATGATGGTGGACTTCGCCGTCGAAGCGCAGCGCGTGCACGGCAAGACGCCGCGCGAGGCGATTCACGAAGCGTGTCTCGTCCGCTTCCGCCCGATCATGATGACGACGTGCGCGGCGCTGGTCGGCACGCTGCCGATCGCGCTCGGATTCGGCTCGGGCGCTGAATCACGCCGTCCGCTCGGCTTGGCGGTCGTCGGCGGCCTGCTCGTCTCCCAGTTGCTGACGCTGTACATCACGCCGGTCTACTACGTGTACATCGAAGGCGCGCGCCTCTGGCTCGCGGGCAAGCGCCCGCAGCCGGCCGCGGCGCCGCGACGCGACGTGCACGCGCCGGCGGCAGCAGAAAACGCGTAATCGCAAAATTTTTCAGCGCGCCACCGCGGCGCGTTGTGGTGTGTCCGGCGGGTAAAGAAACGGTAAGCATTCATTCAGGGACCTATAAGCGTGCGTCATTTCTCTCTCGTGCTCTCGCTCATCGCCGCGACGTGCCTGACGGCGTGCAACACGACGTCGGGCGAAGCGCCAGGTTCCGGCGGCCGCGGCGGTCGTGGGCGGGGCGGCCGCGGCGGCGCGGCGATTTCGATCGACACCACGACGCTGCAGCGAATCTCCATTCAGCGCCAGGTCGATCTGTCCGGAACGCTGCTCTCGCCCGACCAGGCCAGAGTGAGCAGCGAAGTGGGCGGCATCATCCTCGACGTGCCGGTGCAGCTCGGCTCCGAGGTGCGGCCGCGCGACATCCTCGTCCGCCTCGACACGCGTGAGCTGCAGCTCGCCGTCGACCGCGCCGAGAGCGCGCTGCGGCAGGTCGAAGCGCAGCTCGGCATCGATCGCGGCCAGGACAAGCAGCCGCCCGCCGACGATCAGATCGCCTCGATCCGGCAGGCGATCGCGAACCGCGACGATGCGCGCCACGCGTTCAAGCGCGCCGAGCAGCTGCACGGGCGCGGGCTGATGTCGCAGGTCGACTACGACACCTCGGAGACCCGATTGAAGGTTGCCGAGGCGAACTACCAGGCGGCGATCGACAGCATCCGCAGCCTCAAGGCGAGCCTCCAGGATCGCCGCGCCGCGTTCGAGCTGGCGCAGAAGAAACTGAACGACGCCGTCGTGCGCGCGCCGGTCGCGGGATCGATCGCCGAGCGGCTCGTGCAGCCGGGCGAGTACATCCGCGAGAACACTCCCGTCGCCACGATCGTGCAGATGAATCCGCTGAAGCTCAAGACCGCGATTCAGGAGCGCCACGCAGGACTGATTCGCGGCGGGCAAACGGTCGAATTCTTCGTGGAGGCATTTCCGGATCGAAAGTTCATCGGCAGGATCGCCTACGTGAGCCCGTCCGTCGATCAGACGACGCGCACGTTTCCGGTCGAGGCGATCGTCGATAATCCGGACCGGGCGCTGAAGCCCGGCTTCTTCGCGAGGGGGACGGCGCTGACGAAGGTCGACGCGAACGTCCTCGCCGTGCCGGAGACCGCGATCTCGACGCTCGCCGGCGTGTCGACGGTGTACGTCATCGAACACGACAAGGCGCGCCAGCAGCAGGTCTCGCTCGGCGCGCGTCAGGACAGGCTCGTCGAAATCGTCGCCGGACTCAAAGGCGACGAGACGCTCGCCACCACGAATCTCAATCAGCTCGCGACCGGCGTCGCCGTCCGGGTCGAGCGGTCCGGGAGCCGCGCAGGGAGCCAGGAATGAAGCTCGCGGAAGTCAGCGTCAAGCGGCCCGTTTTCGCCATCATGATGACGGCGGCGCTCATCGTCCTCGGCGCCGTGTCGTACGAGGAGCTGGGGCTCGACCTGATGCCCAAGACCGATGCGCCCGTCGTGTCAGTGCAGGCGAACCTCCCCGGCGCCAGCGCCGAAGAGATCGAGACGACGATCACCAAGCGCATCGAGGAGGCGGTCAACACCATCAGCGGCATCGACGAGCTGCGCGCGTCGTCGGATCAGGGCAACTCGCGCGTCACGATCACGTTCACGCTCGAGCGCGAGATCGAGTCGGCGACGCAGGACGTGCGCGACAAGCTCGCGCAGATCGTCAACCAGTTCCCGCGCGACACCCGTCCGCTGCAGATCACGAAGATGGATCCGGATGCCCAGCCGATCTTCGGCTTCGCCGTCTACGGCCCGCGGGCGCCGAAGGAGATCACCGAGATCACCGAGAAGCGCGTGAAACAGGAGCTGGAGACGGTCAAGGACGTGGGATCGGTCGGCTACAACGGCGAGCGCAAGCGAGAAATCCAGCTGCTGCTGAACGCCGACCGGCTCAACGCGTACGGGCTCAGCGTCGAACAGGTGCGCAACGCCGTCGAGCGTCAGAACGTCGAGATTCCGGGCGGTCAGTTCACGGCCGGCCCCGCCGACGTGGCGGTGCGGACGATGGGGCGCATCCGCGACGTGGAAGACTTCAACCGCATCGTCATCTCCTATCGCGCCGACGGATCGGTGATCACGTTTGGCGACATCGGCCGCGTCCAGGACAGCGTCCAGGAAATTCGCAGCGCCACTCGGTTGAGCGGCACGCCGGCGATCGGTGTACAGGTCCGAAAGCAGTCCGGGACGAACACGATCGAAGTCGTCGACCGGGTGCAGGACAAACTGAAGCGGATCCAGGCGGCTCTACCGCAGGACATTCAAGTCAGCATCGGCAACGATCAGTCGCGCTTCATCCGCCGCTCGTTCGAGGACATCAAGCTCCACCTGATTCTCGGTGGCCTGCTGGCGAGCGTCGTCGTGTTCCTGTTCATCCGCAACATCCGCGTGACGTTCATCGCCGCGCTGGCCATCCCGACGTCGATCGTCGGGACGTTCACGTTCATGAAAATGGCCGGCTTCACGCTGAACAACATGACGATGCTCGCGCTGTCGCTCGCGACTGGCATCGTCATCGACGACGCCATCGTCGTGCTCGAGAACATCTTCCGATTCGTCGAAGAGAAGGGCGTGACGCCGAAGGAAGCGGCGGCCGAAGCGACGCAGGAGATCGGCCTCGCCGTCATGGCGACGACGCTCTCGCTCGTGGTCATCTTCGTGCCGGTCGCGTTCATGACGGGCCAGATCGGCCGCTACTTTTACAGCTTCGGCCTCACCTCGGCGGCGGCCATCCTGCTGTCGATGTTCGTCTCGTTCACGCTGACGCCCGCGCTGTGCGCGACGTGGCTCCGCAAGGAGGACGCGAAGTCCGATCACTCGACGACGAAGACCTCCGGCTGGTATGCCCGGTTGGATGCGGTCTACGGCAAGATGCTCCATTGGGCGCTGCGCCATCGTCCGGTGATGATCGGCATCGCCGGCGCCGTCGCGCTCTCCGCCGCGTTCCTTTATCCGTACGTCGGCAAGGAGCTCGTACCCGACGACGACCAGGGCGAGTTCAGCGTCAACATCAGGCTGCCCCGCGGCACCAGCTACCAGCGGACCGAGGAATTCATCAAGCCGATCGAGAAGGAAGTGCTCGCGCTGCCGGCGCTGCAGCGCGTCATGCAGAACGTCAACTCGGGCTTCGCGAACTTCAATATCACGATGCTGCCGCTCGAGGAACGCAACGTGTCGCAGCAGGAGCTGATGATCGGCGCCCGTCAGATGCTGCGGAAATATCAGGGCGCGCGCATCAGCGTCTCGGGCGGCACCGACATCTCCGGTGCGTCCTCCGGCGGTCGGGGCCCGGGCGGCGGTGGCGGTCAGGGCGGCGGCGGAAGCCTCAATCGCCTGAACATCCTGATTCAGGGACCTGACATCGAACAGCTGCAGCAGTACACCGTACAGCTGATGGACAAGGTGCGCACGATTCCAGGCGTAGTCGACGTCGATACGAACTTCGAGGCGACGCAGCCGGAGTTGCGCATCAACGTCAATCGCGCGCGCGCGGCCGACCTCGGCGTCAACATCGACACGCTCGCCAACAGCCTGCGGACGCTCGTGGGCGGCGAAGAAGTGTCGGAGTACAAGGACGGCGACGATCAGTTCAAGGTCCTGCTGCGGCTCGACGAGCCGTATCGCAATGTCGAAACGTTGAGCAACCTGCTCGTTCCGGCCGGCCCGGCCAAGACCGTCAAGGTGAGCGACGTCGCCTCGCTGAAGAACGACTACGGTCCGGCGTCGATCGACCGCTACAACCGCCAGCGGCAGATCTCGGTGAACGCCAACCTGCAGGGCGTTCCGCTCGGCGAAGCGCTCGGGGCGGCGCGCACGAAGGTCGACGAGCTCAACCTGAAGCCAGGCTACCAGGCAGTGTTCGGCGGCAGCGCACGGACGCTGGCCGAAGCGTCGAACAACTTCACCATCGCGATGGTGCTCGCCGTCATCTTCATCTACATGGTGCTTGCCTCGCAGTTCAACAGCTTCATTCACCCGCTGACAATCATGACGTCGCTGCCGCTCAGCCTGCCCGCGGGACTGCTTGCGCTGATGGCCTTCGGCATGACGCTGAACGTGTACAGCGCGATTGGCCTGATGATGCTGTTCGGGATCGTGAAGAAGAACTCGATTCTCCAGGTGGACTACACGAACACGCTGCGGCAGCAGGGGATCGAGCGGCACGACGCGCTGATCCAGGCCAATCACGTCCGCCTGCGGCCGATCCTGATGACGACGATCGCGATCGTCGCAGGCATGCTGCCGATCGCCTTCGGCCGCGGCTCCGGCGCCGGCTCCCGCGCGTCGATGGCCGTTACCATCCTGGGTGGCCAGGTCCTCTGTCTGCTGCTGACGCTGCTGGTTACCCCCGTGGTTTATTCGTATTTCGACGACCTCCGCGAATGGAGCCCTACCGCCGCCCGGCGCATCTTCCGCCTCGGGAGGGGCCGGTCTTTGAAACCGGCCCGCCCTGACGGGACGGCCTGAAGGCCGTCCCCTACAGTCGCTTCGTGCGCTGACAACCTTCTGTAAGTCCAGCCCATCAAAGTGGTTGTCAAGCGCCTGCGGCTCGAGCTGGGCGCCGGCGGTGATAAAAGTGGCAGCCGTGGCGATGGCGTTGAGCGCCGACACCCCGATTCAGACCGGGATTGAGACCGATGTGGCCCTTGCGGCGCGCGGGGACGCGTCCGCGTTCGAGCGGCTCTACCGCACCCACGTTGCGCGGATTCACAGTCTGACGCGACGGATGCTGAGCAGCGACGAAGCCGACGAGGTCACGCAGGACATCTTCGTACGAACCTGGCAGAAGCTCTCACAGTTCCGCGGCGATTCGGCGTTCACGACGTGGCTGCATCGACTCGCCGTGAACGTCGTCATCGAACGGCGGCGGACGTTCGCCATTCAGCGGGAGCGGATGGCGCCGGACCCGGCGGTGCTCGACTCACTGCCGGTCGCGCCGCCTCGCGCAGATTTGACGGTCGACTTCGAGCACGCGATCGGGCAGCTGCCGCCCGGCGCGCGGGAGGTGTTCTTGCTCCACGACGTCGAGGGCTACAAGCACCGCGAGATCGCCGTCATGCTCGGCGTGGCGACCGGGACGTCGAAGCGGCAGCTCCATCGCGCGCGCATGCTGATGCGGAAGCACCTGAATGGATGAATGACCATGCATGAGGAATGGACCGACAAGCTGTCGGATTATCTCGACGACGAGCTGTCGCCGCGCGAGCGTCAAGCGGTCGAATCGCATCTCCGTGGATGCGCCGAGTGTGCAGCCGTCCTCGACGATCTCACGCGCGTCGTCGAACGCGCCCAGCGCCTCGACCGGCGTCCTCCCCGGGCCGATCTCTGGGACGGCATCGCCGCGCGCATTGAGACACGCGGCGCCGCGCCGCGGCGCGTCTCGTTCACGCTGCCGCAGCTTGCCGCGGCGGCGGTTGTGTTGATTGCGGCGTCTGCGGGTATTGCGTGGCAGTTCGCGGATCGCGCGGCCTCACGCTCCGCCGATATCGCACGCTCGACCGAAGCCCAGTCCCGAGCATCATCTGGGTACGAGGCTCCAGCCGAGCGAGAGCCGTCAGCCGAGCGATCAAATATCGACATCGCGCACGTCAGCTTCGCCGACGCGCAATACGACGCGGCAGTCAGCGATTTCGAGAAGGCGCTGCAGAACGGACGGAGACGGCTCGACAAGACGACGATCGCAATCGTCGAGCACAACCTGCAGATCATCGATCAGGCGATCGAGCAGGCGCGCCAGGCGCTCGAGACGGATCCGGCCAACGATTATTTGAGCGGGCATCTCGTGGATGCGCGGCGGCGAAAGCTCGACCTGCTGCGCCGTGCGGCGGCGCTCACTATCGAATCCGACTAGGGCTTGAGGGATTAGGGGTCAGGGAGTCGGGATTAGGGATTAGGGATTAGGGATTAGAAGCACATGCTTGCAGAACTCGTTTTTTCGATGACGGCGATGACCACGACCGACCAGACGGTGCAGGTCGCCAAAGGCTCGAAGCTCGACGTCAACAACTTCGCGGGCGACGTGAACGTGAAGGTGTGGGACAGGGACTCGGTCCGCGTCGAAGTGACGCATTCGGACCGCGAGGCGATCGACATCAAGCAGGACGAGCAGATTCTGCGCATTCGCGGCAGGTCGCTGCGCGGTGGCCCCCCACGCTCGCTCGACTACACGATCACGGTGCCCGGCTGGATGGCGATCAACGTGAACGGTACTTACGCCGACGTCACGCTGGAGGGCGTCGGCGGCGACGTGGCGATCGAAACGACGCGCGGCGACATCAAGGTGCGGGGCGGGTCCGGTTTCATCTCGCTGAAGTCGGTGCAGGGCGACATCTCGCTCGAGAAGGCGAAAGGGCGCGTCGAAGTGCGCGCGGTGAACGAAGGGATGCACCTCGTCGACATCAACGGCGATCTGTCGGCCGAAACAACGAACGGCAGCATCATCCTCGACCGCATCGATTCGGGAAACGTCGACCTCTACACCGTCAACGGCAACATTTCGTACGACGGGCCGATCAAGGACAGAGGCGTGTACCGCCTGACGACGCATAACGGCATGATCGCAATGCCGGTCGCGGAACGGGTCAACGCGACGCTCACGCTGCGCACCTACAACGGATCGATCCGGTCGTCGTTCCAGCTGACCCCGCCGTCGGGCGACGACGCGCAGAAGCGGAACAAACGGATGACGGTGACGCTCGGTAACGGCAGCGCGCATGTCGAGCTCGAATCGTTCGGCGGCGCCATCTCGCTCCGGCGGCCTGGCGAGCCTCGGCCGGAGACCGAGCAGCGGCGCCGCCCGCGCGAACGCGTGAAGGTCGACATGCCGGACATCGATCAGATTGTCGAAGACGCCCTTGCAGGAGCCTTCGAATACGCGCCGCATCCGGTCCCGGTCCCGGTCCCGCTCCCGATGCCAATGCCGATGCCGGTGCCGAGACCCCGATAGACGTGCTACCGTTAGCGCCGTGCGCACGCGGTCGGTTCGCGTTGCGGCGGTTCTGATCCTCTCCGCCCTGATTCGCGCGGGCGCTCAGTACACAAATCAGAGCCCGGTCGTGTACGTCGCCGAGGTGGACGGCATCATCCACCCCGTCTCGGCGGAATACATGACGCACGTCATCGACGCCGCGGATGCCGCCCATGCCACGCTGATCGTCTTCATCCTGCGCACACCCGGCGGCCTGGTCGACTCGACACGAGCGATCGTGTCGCGCATGATTTCGGCCGCGACGCCCGTTGCGGTCTTCGTGGCTCCCTCGGGCGCGCGCGCCGCGTCCGCAGGGTTCCTGCTCATCATCGCGGCCGACATCGCGGCGATGGCGCCGGGCACGCACATCGGCGCCGCGCATCCCGTCGCCGGCTCGGGCGAGAAGATGGACGAGGCGGTCGCGAAGAAGGCGGCCGAAGACGTGGCCGCCTACGCGCGGACGCTCGCCGCCAGGCGGCGGCGCAACGTCGCGCTCGCCAGCGAGGCCGTAATGGCGAGCCGCGCCTTCACCGAAGAAGAAGCGCTCGCCGCGTCGCCGCCGCTCGTCGATGTCGTTGCGACCGATACGGCGGCGCTCTTGCAAAAACTGGACGGCCGCACGATCGCGCGGTTCGACGGGTCCAGCGCGAGGCTGCGCACGGCCGGTGCGCGCATAATCCCGATCGAGATGACGCTGCGCCAGCGCGTGCTCAGCGCCATCGCGCACCCGAACGTCGCCTACATTCTTCTGAGCCTCGGCACGCTCGGCCTGACGATCGAGCTCTGGAGCCCGGGCGCGATCCTGCCGGGGATCGTCGGTGGGCTCTCGCTGCTCCTGGCCTTCTTCGCATTTCAGGTGCTGCCGGTGAACTATGCCGGGCTGCTGCTGATTCTGTTCGGGCTCGTGCTGTTCGCCCTCGAGATCAAGGTCACCAGCTTCGGGCTGTTGACCGTCGGCGGCATCGTCAGCCTCGTGCTCGGGTCGATGATCCTGATCGACTCGCCCGTTCCGGAGCTGCAGCTGAGCCTTCGCGTAGTCATGCCCGTGGCGATCGGTCTCACTGGGATCTCTCTCATGCTGATCCGGCTCGGTGTCCGGGCGCAGCGACAGCCGCCGGTGACCGGCGCCGCCGCGATGATCGGCGAGAGCGGCGAAGTGGTGACCGAAATCGCACCAGGCAGGCCGGGGCGAGTGTCGACGCACGGCGAGATCTGGCAGGCCGAAGCGAGTGAAGCGATACCGGAAGGGAGCCGCGTTCGGATTACTGCCATTCAGGGGCTGACGCTGACCGTTCGCAGAGACGAGGTGCCTTCATGACGTTCCCGCCGTACGCGCTCCTGCTCATCATCGTCGTGTTCTACCTCATCGCATCCATCAAGATCCTTGCGGAGTACGAGCGCGGCGTGATCTTCCGTCTCGGCAAACTGCTGTCGCGGCCCAAAGGACCCGGCGTCATTCTCGTGTTCGCGCCGATCGACCGCATCGTCCGCGTGAGCCTCAGGACCATCGTCCTCGACGTGCCGCCGCAGGACGTCATCACGCGCGACAACGTGTCCGTCAAGGTGAGCGCCGTCCTTTACTTTCGCGTGATGGATCCGCGTAAGGCCATCGTCGAAGTGGAGAGCTACCATTACGCCACGTCGCAGCTCGCGCAGACGACGCTGCGCAGCGTGCTCGGTCAGGTGGAGCTCGACGACCTGCTCTCCCAGCGCGAGCGTCTGAATCAGCAGCTCCAGCAGATTCTGGATCTGCACGCCGACCCGTGGGGGATCAAGGTCTCCGCCGTCGAGGTCAAGCACGTCGATCTTCCGGCCGACATGCAGCGCGCCATGGCCAGGCAGGCCGAGGCAGAACGCGAAAAGCGCGCCAAGATCATCCACGCCAGCGGCGAGCTCGAAGCGTCGAAAAACCTCGCGCAAGCCGCGGCGACCATCGCGGCGCAGCCGACGGCCATCACGCTCCGCTATCTGCAGACGCTGACGGAAATCGCGTCCGAAAAGAACTCGACGATCGTGTTCCCTCTACCGATCGAGATGCTGCACGCTCTCGACAGGATGCTCGATAGCAGGAAATCATGACTCCGTAGCGCGAGCCTTTCAGGCGAGCGTCGTTCGCTCGGCTGATCGCTCGCTCGGCTGAAAGCCTCGCGCTACAGGCTGTGCTCCACCGTCGCCAGCAGCGTCCCAACCGTCCGGCCGCTCAGCGGATCCCGGAGGTCCGGCGCGATTTCGGCCAGCGGTTCCAGGACGAACCGCCGCTCGCGGAATCGCGGGTGAGGGACCACCAGTCCGGGCTCGTCAATCACCAGATCTCCGAACAGAATCAGATCGAGGTCGAGCGTCCGGGGCGCGTTGGGATGCGGACGCGTGCGCCCGCGTTCATGCTCGATCGCCATCAGGGCGTCGAGCAGCCGTCGCGCGCTCAACGTCGTGTCGCCGACCGCCGCCGCGTTGAGAAAAGGCGTCTGCGGTCCAACGACGCCGACCGGCTCCGTTTCGTAATAGCGCGAGACTTTCAGATGAGCGAGGAGCGCCCCGAGCCGGGCGACCGCGAAATCGAGGTGTGCGCGCCGATCGCCGACGTCGCTGCCGAGGGCGATCGCCACAGTGAGGTGATTCAATTACCCGATTACCCGATTACCCGATTACCCGATTGGAAGATTATTCGATCCACCGCGAAGGCAGTACCTCGCCGTGAGACGGCCCGAGCTGATCGGCGCGCTTGCCGAGAAGATCCGTGCGGCCTGCGAGCGCCTGTTCGAAAAAGCGCCTGGCCTCCAGGACTTCGCCGAGGATGACGCGCAGCATCTGCGCGTGCCGCGCATTGGCCATCGCATCGACGCGGGGACGCCAGCGGTCGGCGAACGCCTGGGCATCCCTCGCGTCCTCTTCGATGACCTGCCGCGCCGCATCCGCGCCTCTGCCGTTGACGCTGCGCCCCGAATCGGCGGCTTCGAGCGGGACGCCGCCCAGCTCGGAGATGGCCGTGGCGACCCACGACAGCTGCGCTTCTTCGCGGTTGAGGATGTATTGATAGGTGTTGTTGAAATCGTATTGGACGACGTGGCGGGCGCTCTCCTGGTGGCGCAGGAGAGCGGTCAGTTTGTCGCGGTAGAACTCCTGCAGCAACGAAAGGAGATCGGTCACGCGTTCTGCTTTTCCTTGCAAGTGATGCAGACGCGCGTCCACGGAATCGCGTTGAGCCGCGCCGACGCAATCGGCTCGCCGCAGTCGCGGCAGATCCCGTAGGTGCCTTTCTCGATCCGCCACAGCGCTTCCTCGATCGCCTGCAGGATCTTCGCGTCGGTCTGTTTGAGCTTCAGCTGAATATGAACTTCGTTGTTGCCACTGGCCTGATCCGCCATGTCACCCTGACGGGTGTTGGTTTCCATCGAGGCCTGCAGCGGCTTGATGCCGCCGGTGCCCAGAATTTCACCCCGCTTCTTCAGCAGCGCGTCTTTGTAAGGTTGCTCGTCCATCGCGTTGAGACTCCTGCCCCTTGGAATGCCTTTCTACGTCTGCGTAACCCAGGATCATAACACTTACCGCAGGAAGATGTAGCGGCCGAGGAAGAGCGCGGCGAATACGTAGATGAGCGGGTGCACTTCGCGCCGGCGACCGGCGGAGAGTTTCAGCACGACGTACGCGATCAGGCCGAACGCGATCCCCTCGGTGATGCTGACGGCGAGCGGCATCACGATCACGGTGAGGAACGACGGAATCGACTCGGTGAGATCGTCCCATGCGACGTGCCGCAGGCCGCCGATCATCATCGTGCCGACGAGAATGAGCGGCGCCGCGATGATTGGATAGAACGTCGCCGTGCCGTTCGTGTATCCGCCGCCGATCATCCTGACGAGCGGATACAGGAACAGCGACACGAAGAACAACGCCGACGTGACGAGACTCGCCAGCCCGGTCCGGCCGCCGGCGGCGACGCCGGCTCCGCTTTCGATGTAGGCAGTGACCGTCGACGTGCCGAGCGCGGCGCCCGCGACCGTTCCGATCGCATCGGCGAGCAGCGCCTGCCGCGCGCGCGGCAGCGTTCCGTCGCGCATCAGGCCGGCCTGCTCGCCGACACCGACGAGCGTGCCGACCGAATCGAACAACGCCAGAAAGAAGAATACGAAGACGACGGCGATCATCCCGGGCGCGAACGCGCCGGCAATGTCCAATTGCATCAGCGTCGGCGAGAGCGAAGGCGGGCGGCCGACGATGCCGTGGTACTGCACCAGGCCGATCGGCAGGCCGACGGCAGTGCTGGCGATCATGCCCCACAGAAACGCGCCGGGCACGCGCCGCACCAGGAGGATGGCCGTCAGCGTGAGCGACGCGAGCGCCAGAAGCACGGGACGGCTGCGCAAGTCGCCCAGCGTCACCAGCGTGCCCGGCGACGCGACGATGAGCCCGGCCCATTGCAGGCCGACCGCGGCGATCAACAGTCCGATGCCCGCGGCAATCGCATGCTTCAGCGATGTCGGAATCGCGGTGATCAGCCGCTCACGCAGTCCGATGCCCGCCGTGACGATGAACACGATGCCGGCGACGGCAACGGCGCCGAGCGCGACGCGCCACGGCACCTTCATGGCGATGACGACGGAGTAGGCGAAGAAGAAGTTATGTCCCATCGCCGGCGCAACGGCGATCGGATAGTTCGCCAGCAGCGCCATCAGCGCGGTCGCGAAGGCCGTGGCCAGACAGGTCGCCGCGAGGACGGCGCCGAAATCCATTCCGGCGGCGCTCAGTACCGCCGGCTGTACAAAGATGATGTACGCCATCGTCAGGAAGGTGGTGACGCCGGCGAGCAGCTCGGTTCTCACGGTCGTCCCGTTCGCCGTCAGCGCAAACCATTTCTCCAGTCCGCCGACGTCCGTGTTGGAGATCATCGCGGCATTATCGCCCTTGACGTGGACGAACGGCGAACCCCAACTTGTGTAAGGTTATGTCCGGTTTCGGATAATTCGGTACGGTAATAATTGTGCTGAGAGGGTGCGGCGATGGCCGGCGCGCGGGCCGGACGTCCGATCATTCCGCGCGCAGGGTCGCGAGCGGCTTGTTCCTCAGCACGTCGAGGCTCGACAGGACGCCGATGGTGGCGACGAGAAACGCGGTGAGGACGACGCCGGCAACGTGCTCGCGCGGAAAGATACGCCAGGGCATATCGAGAGCGTATCGGGTCACACCCCAGGTGAGCGCGATGGCGCCCATCGATCCGACGAGTCCCGCCAGCGAACCGAGCACACCGTACTCGAGAAGCAGCATGCGAGTGATGGTGCGTGTGCTCGCGCCGAGCGTCTTGAACACCGCCGCCTCGTACACGCGCTGAAATTTCGTCATCGCGACGGCGCCGATCAGGATGAGAACGCCGCTGAAGAGGACGAGACCGCCCACGACCGTAATCGCGAGCGTCACCTTCGACATCACGTCGCGAAGCGTCTCCATGATCTCGCGGAAATCGATCACCGACACGTTCGGAAAGCGCTGCACGAGGTCGTGCTGGAAGCGCGCGCGCGCCTCGACCGTCGCCGGTCCCTTCAGCGGCGCGACGTACGTGTGCGGCGCCTGGTCGAACGGACCCGGCCGGAACACGAACATGAAGCCGCCGTTGCGCGATTCACGCCATTCGACGTTTCGCACGCTCGACACGCGCGCGCTGAACGTCCGCCCGAGCACGTCGAACTTCATCGTGTCTCCGACGTTGATGGCGAACCGCTCGTGAATGCCTTTTTCGATCGAGACTTCGGGCTCCTGCGACGGACCCGTCCAGAATCTGCCGTCGGTCACCCGTTCGTTCGGTTCGAGATGATCGCGGTACGTGATCGTGTACTCGCGCGCCAGCGATCCCCGCGTGCGAATCGCCTCGACGCCCTCCAGGTTCGTCTCGCTCCCCTGCACGCCGACGACGCGGGCGCGGAGGACGGGAATCAGGTTGACGTCCCCGGCCGCGTTCGCCGGATCGCTCAGAAAGGCCCGTACACCGTCGACCTGCCCGCGCTGGACGTCGAGCAGGAACATGTCGGGCGACTCGTTCGATACCTGGACGGAGAACTCGTCGAGCAGCGTCGCCTGCAGCGACCGGACGCCGACGATGAAGAACGCGCCGAGCCCGACGGCCAGCAGGATGACGCGCGTCTGATTGCCGGGCCGCGAGAGATGCAGGACGGCGTGGCGCAGCGGGAACGATCGCGAGTTCGCGAGCGGCGTGACGAGCGCCACGAGCCCGCGCCCCGCCAGCTGCAGGACGAGCGCGAGGCCGGCGAATCCGACGCACACGATGACGCCGACCCGCAGCGAAGCCGCCTGCCACGCGGTCACCGCCACGAGGGCCAGCGACACGAGCACGAACGCGACGATCGTCGTCCAGTCGCGCGACCGCCGCTTCGTTTCGTCGCGCAGCAGCAGCGAAGGTTTGATCAGTCGAATCTGCAGCAGTGGAACCACTGAAAAAAGCAGCGAGACGAGGACGCCGATCGCGCCGCCCTGCGCGGCGGCGCTCCAGCTCACCCCGTAGTGCGCCTGTGCGAGCAGCGAGGAGGACGGTCCGAGTGCGAAGGGAATCGCCGCAATAGCCGCCCGCGCGATCGCCACGCCCAGCAGGCTGCCGGCGAGCCCGAGCGCCATCACCTGCAGCACGTACACGCCCATCACCTGCCGGCTGCTGGCGCCGACGCACTTGAGCACTGCGATGCTGCGGATCTTCTGCAGGATGAACACGCGGGTGACGCTCGACACGGCAATCCCGCCGAGGATGACGATGATCAGACCGACGAGGCTCAGGTAGTTCTCTGCGCGATCGAAATCGCGCCCGATCTGATCCTCGTTGGACCGGTACGAGCGCACGTTGACGAACTCCTCGCGCACATCCCGTCGCAATTCGCGTACGAGCGGCTCAATCCGATCTTCCGGCATCTTGACCAGCAGCTGCCGGCCGGCGCGGCTTCCGAAGCTGAGGAGGCCGGTTGATGCAAGGTCGTCGTAGTCGATGAGGACCCGCGGTCCGAGGCTGAATCCGCCCATTCGTCCCGGTTCCCTGACGAGCAGCCCGCGGATGGTGAACACGGCCTGTCCAATCACGATCCGATCGCCCACCTTCACGTCGAGCGTCGTCAGCAGCTCGGGCCGCACCAGCACGCCGTGGTGCTCGACGAGCGCGTGCGAATAGGTCTGGCCACCGTCGAGCGTCACGGCGCCGTACAGCGGAAACGAGGACTGCACGGCGCGCAGCTCCACCATCTTGGCGACCGTCTTGGACGTGTCGGCCGGCCGAACCATCGTCGGCGTCTCGATCGTGTCGGTCGTGCCGATCGCACCGGCGCCCGCCAGCCGCCGCTCGATCGTCTGCCGGACGGCCGGCGTCCATTCGCGATTGGTTCCGATGAGCACATCCGCGGCAATCAACGCCTTGGCTTCCGTGCCAAACACTTCGCGCACGCTCTGAATGACGGAACGCAGCGCGACGATGGCCGCGACGCCAACGGCGATGCAGACGAAAAAGAACAACAGACGCTTCCACGACGCGCGCGTCTCGCGAACGGCCATTCTCACCACGAACATCATGACGATCGCTCCGGGGCCGACCCTTCGAGAGCCCCAGCGTCGTCCCGAGCGAAGTCGAGCGACGACGGGCTCTGCACGCGCGGCTCCTCTGTTCGCTCACCCTGAGACGCGTGCTCCGCACGCTCGCTCTGAGCTTGTCGTCCTTCGACCTGCTCCGGAAGACCCCGAGCGCCGTCGGGCGGTTGAAGAGCGAGCTTGTCTTCGACGACCCGGCCGTCGCGCAGTACGAGCCGGCCATCGGTCATGGCCGCCAGCTCCGCGTCGTGCGTGACCAGCACGATCGTCGTCCCGCGGGCGGCATGAATCGATCGCAGCAGCTCCATGATGTGGCGCCCGTTTGCCGTGTCCAGATTGCCCGTCGGTTCGTCGGCGAGCACGATCGGCGGATCGTTGGCGAGCGCGCGGGCGAGCGCGACGCGCTGCTGCTCGCCGCCCGACAGCTGAGAGGGATAGTGATGCGCGCGGCCGGTCAACCCGACTTCCTCGAGCAGCGACGCGGCGCGCTGCCGCGCGTCGGCGACGCCGGCGATTTCCATCGGCACGGCCACGTTCTCGTACGCGGTCAACGACGGAATGAGGTGGAAGAACTGAAACACGAAGCCGATCTTCTCGCCGCGCAGGCGCGCGAGGCTGTCTTCGTCGAGCTTCGTGATGTCGACTTCATCGATCAGCACCTCGCCGGTCGTCGGCGCGTCGAGGCCTGCGATGAGCCCGAGCAGCGTCGATTTGCCACTGCCCGACGGCCCGACGATGGCGACGAACTGACCTCGGAGAATCTGAAGCGTGAGCGGGTGGAGGATCGTGAGCGGCTCGGAGCCGCTCATGACGGTCTTGGACACCTCGCGCAGCTGGATCATGATCCGCGCTGTGCCACGGGCTTCAACACCCTCCAGACGTTGTCGGCGACGATCCGCGCGCCCTCGGCAGTCGGATGAATGCCGTCCGGTTGATTCAACGCGTCGGTTCCCGCGACGTTCTGCAGCAGGAACGGAATGAGCGGCACATGGTATTGCTGCGCGAGCGCTGGATACACTTTATGGAATGCGACGTCGTACTCGCGGCCCCAGTTCGGCGGCGCCTCCATCCCCGCGAGCACGACCGTAATCCCCCTTGCCTGGGCGCGCTCGACGATGCGGCCGAGATTGCCTTTCAGTTCCTCAACCGGCAGGCCGCGCAGCGCATCGTTCCCGCCAAGCGCCACGACCAGGATGCGGACGTCGCCCTGCAACGACCAGTCGAGCCGCGAGAGTCCGCCCGCCGACGTGTCGCCCGATACGCCGGCGTTCACGACGTCGTAATGAAGTCCCTCCGCGTTCAGACGCTCCTGGAGGAGCGCAGGATACGACTGCCGCACCGGCAGGCCGAGTCCTGCGGTCAGGCTGTCACCGAGAATGACGATGCGCGGCGACGTCGGCGCGGTCGTGGACGGCGCCGCGGAGGGCGGAGGGACCGGCGCCGGCGTCGCGCCGCCTGGAGCAGCACGCGATCGATCGGAATCGTGATCGCAGGCGATTGACGCCGCGAGCGCGAGCACCGCGACGATCACGACCTTTATCAGTCGCTGCTCGAGCGCGGCGATCGCCTGCGTCAGCATGTCGCGGTGCGCCGGCGATCGCGCGGCGTCGAGATCGGCGCGCGCGCGGGCCAGGGCGAGCTCGATCGTCCTCCGCCTGGCCCGCGCCTCGCGCTCGTCGGGCGTCAGCGATGGACCGACGGTCTTGGTCCGTTCGGCTTCCGCCTGCTGGTACTCGACGTCCTTGCTCTCGAATCCTCGCGCCATGGTTGTCAACGATCGTCCATGAAAACGGTCTGGCATCCGCCGTCAACAGTCGACTACGGTATTCTACTGAGATGCACAGCGCGCACGACCTCTTGACGCGCTGGCCGGCGCTCGACGTGGCCGCCAAGCGTGCTCGCCTCCAGCCAACGCTGCAGCTTTCACCCGGACCACTCACCGACGTTCTCAACAGCCACGCCGACGCCGCACAGCGTGCGGCCGCGGGACTGTGGCGTTGCGATCCGTGGGTCTGGAGCGACGAGGCTGCTGTGCAAGAGAAGATTGCCAACCGCCTCGGCTGGATGACGTCGCCACATCTGATGGCCGAGCACATCGATCGTCTGCTGGCGTTCGCGTCGCGCGTCCGCGACGATGGATTCACTGACGTCGTTCTGCTCGGCATGGGCGGATCGAGCCTTGCGCCTGAAGTCCTACGCGCGGTCCTCGGTGCGGCGCCGGGCTGGCCGCGGCTGCACATGCTCGATTCGACCGATCCGGCGGCCATTCAATCGGTCGCGACGGTTCCGGAGCGCACGCTGTATTTGTTGTCGAGCAAGTCGGGAACGACCATCGAGCCGAACTCGCTCGCCGCCCACTTCCGCCGCTTCCTCGAGTCGCGGTGGGCCAATCACTTCGTCGCGATTACGGACGAAGGCACCGCGCTCGCACAACGCGCGCGCGCGGAGCGGTTTCGTGACGTCTTCGTCAACCCGTCAGACATCGGCGGCCGCTACTCGGCGCTGTCGTACTTCGGCCTCGTGCCGGCGGCCCTGATGGGACTGAACGTGCCGGCGCTCGTTGGATGGGCGCTCGCAATGCTTGCCGCAGCCGAGCCCGGATTCGGAACGGCGGCGGCGAATCCAGCCGTCGGACTCGGCCTCGCGATTGGCGCCGCGGCGCGCGCGGGCCGCGACAAGCTGACGCTGGTGATGCCGCCGGCGCTCGAGCCGTTCGGTTTGTGGGTCGAGCAGTTGATCGCCGAGAGCACGGGGAAGGACGGCACCGGCGTCGTGCCGATTGCAGGAGAACCGCTCGGCGAGCCTTCGGTGTACGGATCGGACCGGTTGTTCGTGCGACTGCGGCTTCACGGATCGTACGCCGAGGAGATGCGCGATACCGATGTCCGCGATCTCAAGCTCGCCCGCGCGCCGTTCGTCGAGATCGATCTGCCCGAACCGTCCGCGCTCGGCGCCGAGTTCGTGCGATGGGAAATCGCGACGGCGATCGCAGGCGCCCTTCTCGAGATCAATCCGTTCGATGAGCCAAACGTGCAGCAGGCAAAGGACGCGACGAAGCTGCTGCTCGATCGGTACAAATCGCACGGATCGCTGCCGTCGGTGACGCCGGATCGGACGCTGCCCGGCAACGTGGCGTTGACGCTGACCTCCGCCGCGCGCGAGGAGCTGCACGGTCTGGGGGCCGACGCGATTCTGACGACGCTGCGCGAAGGCGACTACTTCGGTCTGCTCGCGTACGTCGGTCCCGATCCAGAGCTGGCCGATCAGCTCGACGCGTTTCGCCACGCCGTTCGCGATCGCACGCGTGCCGCGACGATGTTCGGATATGGCCCGCGATATCTCCACTCGACCGGTCAGCTCCACAAAGGCGGTCCCAACACAGGCGTGTTCGTGCTCATCACCGCGACGCCACGCGTCGACATCCCGATTCCGGGCGAGCGATTCTCGTTCGGAACACTCGAGCTCGCGCAAGGACGCGGCGATTTCGCATCGCTCGATACGGCCCGGCGTCGGGCGCTGCACGTCCACCTGCCTTCGCCCGATCGAATGCTCGTCCGTCAGGTTGCCGATGCGTTGCTCGCCCGGTTGCCGCGGCCCTGACCGCCTTCGCCAAGGCTGCGGCAGGTCCGCCGGAGCTTTCGCGGAGCGGAAACGGCCGCGCCACACGTAGGAGAGGTGGCGCAGGCCTTCGACATGTGCGGCGCGGGCCTTTCAAGCCCGCGATCAAGGTGAATCGATGCAAATCGGCTTCGTTGGTCTCGGGAAGATGGGTTTGAACATGGTGACGCGGCTGCAGCGCGGCGGTCATGAGGTCGTCGCCTTCGATCGCGCGCCGGACGCCGTCGCACGGGCGGCACAGGTCGGCGCTCAGGGCGTCACCGCGCTCGGCGACCTGGTCAAAGCGCTGACGCCGCCCCGCAACGTGTGGATCATGGTTCCGGCCGGAGGGGCGACCGAGTCGACCGTGGACGCGCTCGGACAACTGTTATCGGGCGGCGACACCATCATCGACGGCGGCAACACGAATTTCCACGACGACGTCCGGCGGGCTCGAGCGCTGGCGCTGAAGGAGATTCACTACGTCGATGCCGGCACGAGCGGCGGCATCTGGGGTCTGAACGAAGGCTACTGCCTGATGGTCGGCGGAGAGGTCGACATCTGCAAACGGCTGGAACCAATCTTTCTCACGCTTGCGCCCGAACGCGGATACCTGCGCGCCGGGGATCACGGCGCCGGCCACTACGTCAAGATGATCCACAACGGAATCGAGTACGGGTTGATGCAGGCATACGCCGAAGGGTTCGAGCTGCTGCACGCGAGCCCGTACCGCATCGACGCGGCCGCGGTCGCCGATCTCTGGAATCACGGCAGCGTCGTCCGATCGTGGCTGCTGCAGCTTGCCGCCCGTGCGCTCGCGGAAAACCCCGAGCTCGCGGATCTCGAAGCGTATGTCGAAGATTCGGGCGAAGGGCGTTGGACGTTGATCGAGGCGCTCGAGCGTGCCGTCCCGATGCCCGTGCTGTCCGCATCGATCTTCACGCGATTCCGGTCGCGCGATGCGAACCCGTTCGCCGAACGGCTGCTTGCCGCGCTCCGCAACCAGTTTGGCGGCCATCGCGTGAAGAAGCACGATGGCTGAGACGCCGTCGCTGTTCGACCGCCTCGCGGTCGCCGAAACGCCTCCTGTCGCAGCCGAACCGGTCACCGTCGTCATCTTCGGCGGCGCGGGCGACCTCGCGCACCGCAAGCTGCTGCCGGCGCTGTACAACCTCCACCTGGACGGGTTGCTTCCGCCGCGAACGTCCATCGTCGGCGTCGGCCGGAAAGAATTCGACGACGACAAGTACCGCGCGTTCGCGAAAGACGGCATCGAAAAGTTCTCGCGGCGCCCGATCGACGAGCACGCGTGGCCGACGTTCGCCGACACGGTGTCTTTCGTCAACGCGTCGATCGACGATACAGAGGATCGCGCGCTCGCGCCACTCGGTTCGCGGCTCGACATCGTCGAGCACGAGCGCGGTTTGTCAGGCAATCGCATCTACTACCTGGCCGTGCCGCCGGCGCTTTTCGTACCGACAGTGCGTCAGCTGAATCGTGCCCGGTTCGTTCCGCCGCGGGACCAGGCCACGCGCGATGCGCGTCCGTTCGCGCGGCTGATCGTCGAGAAGCCGATCGGACGCGATCTGCAGAGCGCCTGCGACATCGACGACGCGATCGCCGAAGTATTCAACGAGCACCAGATTTATCGAATCGATCACTACCTCGGAAAGGAGACCGTCCAAAACATCCTCGTCCTGCGGTTCGCCAACAGCATCTTCGAGCCGCTGTTCAACCAGAAGTACATCGACCACGTCCAGATTACGGTCGCGGAGGCAGAAGGCGTCGGTACGCGCGCCAATTACTACGAGCAGGCGGGCGCGCTGCGCGACATGGTCCAGAATCACATGCTGCAGTTGCTGTCGATGATCGCCATGGAGCCGCCGCACTCGCTCGAGTCGGACGTGGTGCGCGACGAGAAGCTCGAAGTGCTGCAGTCGCTTCGGCCAATCGCGGGAGATCGGGTCGACGCACAGGTCGTGCGGGGCCAGTACGCCGCGGGATTCGATCTTGGAAAGCCGGTCTCTGGCTATCGCCAGGAGCCTGGCGTGAGCCCAACCTCAACGACCGAAACGTACGTCGCGCTCCAGATATTCATCGACAACTGGCGGTGGGCCGGCGTGCCGTTTTTCATCCGTACGGGCAAACGGCTGCCGAAACGCGCGAGCGAGATTTCGGTGCACCTCAAAGAAGTTCCGCCGATCCTGTTCAATGCGAACCCGAACGGTCCGCTCGATCCCAACGTGCTGTCGATTCGGATTCAGCCCGATGAAGGATTCGCGCTGGGCATCAGCTCCAAGATCCCGGGTCCGCGCGTACGGGTCTATCCTGTACAAATGGATTTTCACTACGGCAGCACCTTCGGCGGCACGTCGCCCGAGGCGTACGAGCGGCTGCTGCTGGATGTGATGGTCGGCGACTCGACGCTGTTCATGCGGCGCGACGCGGTCGAGGCCGGGTGGCGATGGGTGATGCCGATTCTCGACCGCTGGAGCGCGCAAAAAGCCGACGCGATTCCCGCATACGCCGCCGGATCGTGGGGTCCGGAGGAAGCCGACCGGCTCATTGAATCTGCAGGACGACAGTGGCGAGCGCTGTAGTCGCACGGACGTGGCGTTCCACGCCGGCCGAATCGATCGAAGCCGGACTGGCCGAGCTCTGGCGTGAGATCGGACGGCAGGCGCCCGTGGCGCGCGCGGTCATGTCGAATCTCGTCATCTTCCGGAACCGTTCGTCCGCCGGCGGTCGTCGGCTCGACTCGCTCGCAGAGGGACTCCCGATCGAAGAGGTCGTCGCGCGCCATCCGTCACGCATTATCCTGATCGCGCACGAGCACCGCCGCGTCGAATGCGAGCCGGTCGCCGCCGGCATCGGCATCGTCACGTTCGGGCCGCCGCAGGCGCGTTACGGTGTCGAACAGATTGCCGTCCAGGCCTCGTGCGCCGACGCCTCTCTTCCGTCAATCGTGCGGCGGATCGTACGCGGTGACGTGCCGACCTCTGTCTGGTGGGCTGAAGATCTGTCGCAGGTGCCGCCGGTCCCGGCCCTCGTCTCAATGGGGCGACAACTTCTGTACGACAGCTCGGCGTGGAGAGACGTGCGCACCGCGGTCCTGTCGCTGGCGCCGATCGTGCGGAACCGGCGCTCGGATTGCGCCGACGTAAACTGGCGCCGTCTCGCGCCAGTGCGGCAGGCGCTGGTGCACGCCGCCGAATCGATGCAGGCCGACGATCTGCGTCACGCGGACGTGAGGATCGCGCATCGTCCGGGTGAAACCGCGTTGGCCTGGTTGCTTGGAGGCTGGCTCGCGGCACGGCTGCACTGGTCGGATGCAGCCGCGCCGGCAATCGAGGAAGTACCGCATGCAGACGATGTGCTGACCCTGACGTGCGGAACCGATCCAGGGAAGCTGACGCTGACGTTAACGGAGCAACATGTCGCCGTCAGCCGTCGCGGTCATCCCTCCTTTTTCGTCGCCGTGCCGCGTGAAAGCGCCGGCGACGCGGTGGCCGCGGAGCTGCGATCGCTCGCCCGCGATATCGGTCTGCACGACACGCTCGGCGCGCTTATCCGCCGTTTCTCCGCAGGATCGCTTTGATCTGCGCGATCTCGGCAAGTATCTCGTCGAGCGCCGACCGATCGATCGTGACTTTTCCGTCCTTGCCTCCGTTCAGCGGATCGGTCACCAGCTTTTCGATGCGCCCCAGCAGCATCAGCACCGTCGCACGATCGGGATCGACCGAGCCCGACGCTCGCTGGACCGGCTCAGTCTGAGGCGCAGCCGCAGTGGGTGCGATGCCGTCGGCGCCGATGTGCGCAACCGGATTCGCGTTTCGCGTCGGCCCGAGCGTCGCGGTGTAGAAGAGCTGAAGCGTGTGATGAGCCATTTCCAGCTGACGACGCGCGTCGCGTTCGAGTCGCGGCAGGACCGTGGTGAAATCGCGCTCAACCGTAGCGTATCGGGTCCGCCAGTCGCCGCCGCTCCGCAAGTCGGCCGGCGCCGAGGCGCTGCCCGATGTGCCGACGGCCCCTTCGACGCCGGTCGCGGCCGCACGTCTGGTCTGGGCGAGGTACGCGGCAGCCAGATCGTCGAAGTCGGTACGCAGCGGAGCGATCGCCGTCACGGTATCGGCATTCGCGGACGCCGCAAGGTCCGCGATGAGACGCGTCGCCTCGGTCAGGTACGCCTCGGGCGTCGCGGCCGGAGCCGGTTGCACGGCCATCAGCAAGACGAGCATCAGTGACAGCACAACATTTCTCCTTTACCGATCGGTAGAGCAATCGAAATGCCACGGTAGAATGGGAGCGGATGCGATATCTGGTTACAGCGCGCGTGAAGCCGGGGCGAGCCGAGCCGCTCGCGCAGGCGATCGACGCCGGGACGCTCGGCCGCGGTTCGGTTGCCGGCGGCGAGTACCTACGAGACATGGAAGCGGCGCGCGAGCTCGCGGACGGCCGCGTGCAATGGGTCGAGGTGTGCTTCTGTCCGACGCCGCTCGCCGAAGAGCGCGCGTATTGGGAAGAGTATTTCGATCTCGAGAAGGTTCAGGATGCGCACGCGCGCAGTCGATGCCGCGATTTGAACGGCGACGAGCCGTGGGGCTGCGTCGATTGCGACTGCTCCGCGCGACTTGAAGCGCGTCTTGCGACGCGCGGACGGCCGTTCCGTCGCTGCCGCCGCGGTTAGCCTTATACTCCGCCCGTGGCCTCCCCTTCACTGCAGGCGCTGCTGGTCCGCGCCGGCGCCGCGCTCGAACGCGGCGGCGGTACCGCAGCTGCGCAGATGCTCGCGCCCGCGCTGCGATCGTCGGCGCTGACGCGGGAGGACGAGCTCACGCTCCGCGCGATGCTCGCCGAAGCGGCGCTGCTCCAGGACGATCTCGATCAGGCAGCGGCGTCGCTGGGACGCACGCCCGATTCCTTCCGCGACACCGTCCCGCCGCGGCGACTCGCCACCCTGTGGCGCCTGCACGGACGGCTCGCTTCCGCGCGCGGCGATCAGTCCCGCGCCATCGCCCTGCACGGCCGTGCCCTGAAACAGGCGGAGATCGCACACGACTCGCGCGGCATCGGGCTCGCGCACTACGAGCTCGGCCAGTGCTACCGCAAGGTGGGCGACATGGCGATCGTGCGCGAGCACATCACGAAGGCCGCGTCCGCGCTGCACGCGGCGGGCGATCGGCGCCACCTCGCGCTCGTGCATTCGCTGACGAGCATCTCGCACGCCCAGCTCGGACGCTACGACGAAGCGATGGGCGCGCTGCGCCAGGCCGAACGTCTTGCATCGCTGGTGCACGCCGACGACGTGCTGGCGACGGTTTGCGGCAACCAGGCGAACGTGATGCTGTTCCAGCACCATTACGAGCAGGCGCTCGCGCTCGCCGAACGGAGCGTCTCGCTCCACAAAGCGCACGGCTCGGGCCACGGCCTCGCGGTCGCGCTCGCCACGCTCGGACAGATTTGCGTGCGGCTGGGCGATCTGGCGCGAGCCGAGGAGGCGCTGCACCGCGCGCTCGACGTGAGGAGCCCGATTCAATTCCATGAGACCACTGGAGCAGTGTTCGACACGCTCGCGCAGATTCACCTGATCCGCGGGCGATACGACACCGCCAGCGATTTTCTCGGACGCGCGAGCGACGCATACGGCGCATACGGCCGGCAGACGAGCCAGTGGTACCAATGGTCGGTCCGTGTGCTCGGCGCGCGCCTGGCGCTGCGGCGCGGAGCGCTTGGTGAAGCCGTCGCGCTCGCCGACGAAATCGAGCACGCCGCCGCGCCGCCGCTCGACGCGCTGCAGGCGACGCTGATCGCCGCCGAAGCGTTGATTGCCGCCGGCCGCAGCGCGGACGCCGAACATCGGCTCGCCGCCGCGGCCGACGGCCTCGATCCGAAGAGCGCGCCCGCCGCGTGGGGCGAGTACCTCCGGCTGCGCGGTTTGCTCCACGCGCAGACCGGCAGCCCCGCCGACGCGTACCATGATTTCGCCCAGAGCGCGACGCTGCTCGATCTGCTCGGCGAGCGGTACCAGTCCGGTCTGAGCCACCTCGCGCTCGGACGGCTCGTCGCGGAAACGGGCGCCCGTTCGGTTGCCGAACGCCACTTGCGCAAGGCACATGGCATCTTCGAGCAGCTCGGCGCGGAGCGCGATCTCACGGACACGCGCGCTGCCGAAGCGCTGCTCACCAACGTCGGCACGGGGCAGTACGTCATCTCTCCAGCCGACGCCGACGATGCGATCGTGCGGCGCATCGTGGATGCGGCCGCGCTTCCCGAACTGCTCGGACGCGAAACGGCGGCGGCGCTGCTCGAGGCCGCGGCGGCCGATTCCAGCGCCGTCTTCGTGGAGCTCCCAGACGGCGACGTGCGGATCGTCGCCTCGGCAGGATCCGACGCAGACACCGCCAGCGCGCTGGCGCGCGCCGCCGCGCACGGGAAGGCGTACGGACGCGGCACGATCGCCGTCGAGCCGCTCGGCCGCGACGTCGACGGCGCCCGCTACGGCCTGGTCGCGTCGCCGCGCCCGCTCGGCCATCCCGTGATGCGCCGCCTGCGGATGATTGCCGCCGTCGCGCGGCAGGGATTCGCGCTGTGCGCCGCGCGCGAACGTTCGGCGGTGCCGGTCGACATCGCGCTCGACCGCTCGCTCGAGCCGCTGCTGCCCGGCTTTCTCTCTGCCAGCGCCGCGATGACGCGCGTCGTCGAACAGATCCAGCGGCTGCAGGGGAACGAGCTGATGGTGCTGATCACGGGCGAGAGCGGCACGGGTAAAGAGCTCGTGGCGCGCGCCATCCACGTCGGATCGCATCGAAGCGGCGCCACGTTCCTTCCGTACAACTGCACGACGACAGGACGCGACCTTGCCGACAGCCAGCTGTTCGGCCACCGGCGCGGCAGCTTTACCGGTGCGGTCGCCGATCAGCAGGGGCTCATTCGCACCGCCGCCGGAGGTACGCTCTTCCTCGACGAAATCGGCGACCTGCCGCTCGACGTGCAACCGAAGCTGCTGCGGTTTCTCGAGCAGCAGGAGATCATGCCGATCGGCGACACGCGGCCGCAGCGAGTCGACGTCCGCGTCCTCGCGGCGACGAATGCCGATCTCGAGCAACGCGTTGCCGAAGGAAAGTTTCGCGAGGACCTTTATTACCGACTGAGCGTGATCCGCATCCACGTGCCGCCGCTGCGCGAGCGCCGCGAAGAGATCCCCCATCTCAGCACGTACTTCCTCCGCGAAGCGTGCGAACGGCTCGCCAAGCCCGACATCCATCTGAGCTCGGAAGCACTCGACGTGTTCTCGCAGTACTGGTGGCCCGGCAACGTGCGTCAGCTGAAAAACGAGATTCAGCGCGCCGTGGCGCTCAGCGCGCCGGGTGGAACGATCGAGCCGCCGCACCTGTCGCCCGAAATCGCGTCGCCGCGGCTGCCGGGCGCATCGACGCCTTCGCGGCCCGCGCGCGGCGACGCGAACCTTGCTTCAGCGGTCGAGCAGGTCGAACGCGACATGATTCAGGCGGCGCTCGATCGAGCGGCCGGCAACATCTCCGAAACGGCGCGCGCGCTTGGCCTGACGCGGCGCGGGCTCTACCTTAAATTGCGGCGTCTTGGCCTTGACACACGAGCTGAAGTGGACACGCGCTGAACGCGCCCGAGCGGACGCAATACCAATCCAGGTCGATCGACCATGGATACTGAATAGTCAATTCACACCTCAAGTGAATACCAAGTATTCAGTTTGCACGGAAATTCGATTCTGTTAGTTACGTTCTCAACAGGCTGATTACACATCAGTTAGTGCACCTCACCCATCCAGGTGCTGCACGATCTTTCACCCAGGCCCAGCCCTTGATATAGACCTGGCATCGACTTTCACCTTTTGGGGGATGCGTGAGACAGCCTTGCACCAACCAGCCGGCACGGACGAACGACAACAAGCGCGCGGTCGAGCGTAAATCGGTCACGCTTCCAGCGCGTCTGACGTGGAAGGATCAGCGAGGCGCGACCCGTTTCGCCTCCGTGATCGCCCGCAACGTCAGTCAGTTCGGCGTGTACGTGGAGTGTCGGTCGCCCGTCTCGATCCCGCTCTTCCGCCTCGTTCAATTCCAGCTCGAACGCGACGTTCGCGAGTCCGACGCGCTTCCGGGTTCTCTTCAGCAAGGTCGCGTGCTGTCGGCCGTCTATCGCGTGTCGCCGCCTTCGCCATCCAAGCCGCAGGGTCTCGCCCTTCGGCTGATGGTCGATCCGAAGCGCAAGCTCACGGACGTTTCCGCCAATAGCGCGCAAGTCCTCGCCAGTTGAGATCGAATCGTCCGGCGACTTCGTACGCGTGAGCCTGCGGCTCGCTCATGCGGCGCCGGAGCTCTTTGCGGATCTCCTCGGCGAACCATGCTTCGCGATCCTCGTCGGTTCCGTCTCGCGCTAACGACTCCATCGCAAGCCGGCTCGTGAGCTCGAGGTGATCCGTCAGCTCGCTGAGATGAGCCGCGACCGGCCGATGCGGTCCAAAGTGCGTGATGAACAGGGTGTCCGGTCCCCACACGGCAATCCGCGCAAGGCTTGCGCGCCACAGCTCGAGATCGATGTCGGGCGGCGGCGTCGGCGGCACGTTGAAACCGCCAGGCGTCAGCCGCACGCCGGCGGCGTCGCCGACGAACGCGATGCCGGTATCGGCGCTGAAGTAGCTCACGTGATGCGATGCGTGACCGGGCGTGTAGGCGATGTCGAGATCGCGGCCGCCGGCGCTGATTCGCTCCCCGCCCGCGAGGACGCTCAGCGTGTGAGCCGGCACCGGCAGCACGTCGCCCCACAACCGATCCATCTCGTCGCCGTACAGCCGCGTCGCGCTCGCCAGCAGCCTGGTCGGATCGACGAGGTGGGGTGCGCCCTTCTCGTGGACGTATACGCGCAGATCCGGCTGCTCGCGCACGAGCGTTCCCGTCGCGCCGGCGTGATCGAGATGGATGTGCGTGAGCAGGAGCGCCCGGACATCGCGCATCGCGATGCCGGCGCGCGCCAGACCGGCGCCGAGCGCCGGCAGCGTGCTCGTGGGGCCGGGATCGATGATCGCGGCGCCGCCCGGCCCGTGCAGCACCACGCTCGCGATGATGCCGGGAAGACCTATGAACTGCACGTCGGTGTACGACACCCCAGATGCGAGTGTGATCATGTCGATTCCGGCGGCGACCGCCGCCGTATCCAGAAGATGATCAGCGCGCCGACGACGATGAGGCCGAGGAGACCGGTGCGGCCGATCCACCGCTCCAGCGTCTCCCAGCTGTGTCCGAGGGCGTACCCGACCACTGCGATCGTCACCGACCAGACGACCGCGCCGGTGGCGTTGAAGAACAGAAACGTCCTCCACGACATCTCGCTGCTGCCGGCCAGCACGGCGCAGAACACGCGTAACCCGGTGATGAAGCGCGCGACGAAGACGGTCCTCGCGCCGTGACGATCGAAGAACCGATCGAAGTCGGCGAGGCGCGCGCGCGTAATGCCGATGCGCCCGCCGTGGCGCTCGAGGAAACGGCGTCCGCCCCGCCGTCCGATGAAGAACCCGAGGTTGTCGCCGAGAACGGCCCCCGACATCGCCGATGCCATCACCCAGCCGAGCGACAAGTGGCCGAAGTGTGAGAGCGCCCCGCCCGCCAGCACCATCGTTTCGCCGGGAACGGGCAAGCCGGTGTTCTCGAGGAACACGCCGAAGAACACCGTGGCATAGCCGTAGCGTGCGAAGAGATCAACGATCCACTGTGGCACAACACAGCTTTCAGCTATCAGCTTTCAGCTTTCAGCTTTTGCTATTTCGTTCCAGGACCGCGGAGCGGCCGACCCGGTCGTTCGCTCGTGATGACGCCGTCGCTGACGACGCGGCGGCCGTTGACCAGCACGTGTCGGACGCCGACCGAATAGTGCTTGGGATCGCCGAAGTCCGACACGTCGCGGATCGAGGCTGGGTCGAAGATCGTGACATCGGCCATCATGCCGGGCCGGAGGATGCCGCGGTCGGTCAGATGCACTCTGCTGGCCGCTTTCGACGTCATCTTGCGGATCGCCTCTTCGAGCGTCAACAGATGCTGCTCGCGGACGTAACGGCCGAGAATCCGCGGGAACGATCCCCACGCGCGTGGGTGCGAATTCGACTCGGACAGCTTGCCGTCCTCCGCCTGCGCGCCCGAATCGGTGCCGACTCCGACCAGCGGATGCTTGAGCGCGGTCTGCACGTCCGTTTCGTCCATGATAGAGATGATGACGGAGCTTTCTCCGCGGTCAGCGACGACCAGATCCATCACGGCGTCGCGCGGATCCTTGCCCATCGCTTTCCCGATTTCGGTGAGCGTCATCCCTTCCCATTTGCGCAGGTCGGGGTTGAGGACCGACGCGATCATCACGCCATCGCCGCCCCCCGCGCCGTACCACTGATTCTCCCACGTGATTGCCGCCGAATCGGCCATGTCCTTCTTGATGCGCTCGCGCTCCGATGCGTCGTTGAGCCGCGCGATCATCTTCTCGAGGCCGCCCTCGCGCGCCCATAACGGCAGGCACGCATCCAGGCCGTTCGACGCGCGCGTGTACGGATACTGATTGGCAGTGACGTCCAGGCCTCGCGCGCGCGCCGCCTCGAGTCGCCGCAGCACCTCAGGCATCCGGCCGAAGTTGGCTTTGTACGCCGCCTTCAGGTGCCAGATTTCGGCCGGAATGCCGGCGCGCTCCGCGATCATGAATATCTCGTCGAGCGACTCGAAGATCCTCGAGCTCTCCGACCGTTGGTGCGTGAAGTACACACCGCCGTAACGCGCCGCGACCTTGGCGAGCTCGACGATCTCGTCGGTCGAGGCAAATCGATCCGGCACGTACTGGAGCGACGTGCTCAACCCGAGCGCGCCCTGCTCCATCGCCTCGGCCACGAGACGCTTCATCCGTTCGAGCTCCGCGGCCGTCGCCGGCCGGTCGTCCTTGCCGATCACGTAGTTGCGGATGCCGCCCGCGCCGACGAACGTCGCCATGTTGATGGCGGGGTGCGAGCGCTCTCCCAGACGTCGCAGGTAGTCGTCGAGCGTGCGCCAGTCCTGGGCGACGCCGAAATGCTTCGCGCTCGGCGCCGCCTCCTGCACGAGGCGATCGTTGACGGGCGCGATCGACGATCCTTCACCGGTCACTTCGGTGGTGACACCCTGCGTGATTTTGCTCGCCGCCCGGGAATCAACGAGCACGTTGAATTCGGATTGTCCGAGGAGATCGATGAACCCGGGCGCGACGACCAGGTTTGTGGCGTCGATTGTCGCCGCGGCGCCGGCGCCGGTCAGACGGCCGACGGCCGCGATTCGATCTCCGACAATTCCGACGTCGCCGCGCATCCACGGCGACCCGGTGCCGTCGACGATGCGGCCGTTCGTGATGAGGACATCAAAGCGACTCGATCGCGCAGGCTGACCCGATGCGACGACGGTCAAAGACACCGAGGCTGCGAGCACAGTGAGCAGAGCGGATCGCATGACGGACATGGACACGAATGCTAACAGAAAGCGGCGAACGTCCTCCAAACGCAGCAGTGCGTCCTCTCATGTTTCGCGGATCTGTGGCTCGACGAGATCGAGCCCGACTATCTGAAGTGGGACAGCAATCTAGGTGTCTACGTCCTCTCGTTCGGATAGACGATTCTTCCTCCGATCACGGTGCGGTTGACTTTGATGTTCATGATCTGATCCGGATCCACTTCGTGCGGATCTTTTTCGAGCATCACGAACTCGGCAAGTTTGCCGGCGGCGATCGATCCTTTCAGGTTCTCTTCGAACGACGGATATACGCCGTTGATCGTCGCGATCGTCAGGGCTTCATCGACGCTGACCTTCTGGTTCGCTCCCCAGACGCGGCCTTTGTAATCCTTGCGCGTCACCATGCTCTGAATCGCCATCAGCGGCTCGAAGGGGCCGGGGTTGTAATCCGATGCGCCCGGAACGCGAATGCCGGCGTCGAGGAACGACTTGTGCGCGAACATCCAGCGGATGCCGACCTGAAAATTGTGGCTGTGCGCGTCGTCGACCGCTTCGTAGACCTGCTCCTGCGTCATCGTCAGGATGCCGTAGTCGTTCGTGCCGACGTACGGCGTGCTCATGCGCATCGTGCGCTCAGACGCCGATCCGTCGGCGACGAACTTGATGCCGCCGACGCGGATCCACTCGTCGCCGAACCCGGTATAGATGTTGGCGGCCTTGAAGCCGTTGAACGCTTCGGTGGAGCGGATCATCATGTACGCGGGGTGCGTCAACTCGCCGTTCTTCCGGCAGTCCTCGTAGGCGAGGATGTGCTCGGAGTTGGTTCCGGCGTTGTGGACCGAGGTGAGGCCGCAGGCGCTGAACAGCTGCGACATGTGACGCATGCCGTCGCGGGCGCGATCGCGGCGCTGTTCGGGCGTGAAGGTCTCGCGCTTGCCGACCCGGTTGAATACGCCTCTCGCGTTCTCCGCGACGCGACCGGTCAGCTCGCCGTTCTTCCTGAAGAACCGGCCATCGGGCGGATCGGGCGTGTCGTTCGTGATGCCCGCGAGCTCGAGCGCTTTGCTGTTGTACCAACTCGTATGGCCGCCGCGGTGCGCGACGACGACGGGATGTTCCGTGGTCGCTTCGTCGAGATCTTTCTTCGTCAGCGGCCGATCCAGCTTCGTGTCGTCGAACTGGAAGCCATTGATCCACAAGCCGGGCGGGGTGGACTCCGCCTTCCTGCGAATCGCGGCCTGTACCTCGCGCACCGTCTTCACGTTCGTGTTGACGCCGTACAGCTCCTGTACGCCGCTTGGATGGCAGTGACAATCGATGAACCAGGCGTCACGAACATCTGCTGCGCGTCGATCACGCGCGTGCGCGCCGCCGCGACGTTGCGAACCTCGCCCGTCGATCCGACCGCGATGAAACGGCCGTTCTTCACGGCGAACGCTTCCGCGCGCGAGCGCGCCGCATCGCTCGTGAACACGCGCGCGTTGACGACGATGAGATCGGCCTCGACGCCGGACCTGCCGCGGAGGGCGGCTGCTCCGCAGAAACAGGCCGTCCTAATGTCGGAACTTTGCGGAGGCTGAACGCTCCGGCAAGCGCCGCGCCGAAACCGAGAAATTCACCCCGTGTATACTTGGCCATAATGCGCGGATTCTAACGCCGCTTCGCCGGTCGCGCGCCATGATCCTCCATCAGTTCTATCTGAATTGCCTCGCGCACGCGTCCTATCTGATTGGCGACGAGCTGACGCGCACTGCGGCGGTCGTCGATCCGCAGCGCGACGTCGATCAATATCTCACGTTCGCCGACTCGCACGGTCTCCAGGTAAAGCACGTCTTTCTCACGCACTTTCACGCGGACTTCGTCGCCGGTCACCTGGAGCTGCGCGATCGCGTCGGCGCGACGATCTATCTTGGCCGGGCGGCGAAGGCGGAGTTCGCGTTCACGCCGCTCGCTGACGGCGATCGTGTGGAGCTGGGACGCGTGCGCCTCCAGGCACTCGAGACGCCGGGCCATACCGCCGAATCGATCTCGATTCTCGTCTTCGATCTCGATCGCGGCGCCTCCGCCCCCTACGCCGTGCTGACCGGCGATACGCTGTTCGTCGGCGACGTCGGCCGTCCGGACCTTCGTGTCGCACTCGGGTGGTCGGCTGCAGACCTTGGCGGGCTACTCTACGACTCGCTGTGGAAGAAGCTGCTGCCGCTGCCCGACGCAAGCCTCGTCTATCCGGCCCATGGCGCGGGATCGCTGTGCGGCAAGGCAATCGGCAAGGAAACGGTGTCGACCATCGGCGAACAGCGCCATTCGAATTACGCGCTGCAGCCGATGAGCAAGTCGGCATTCGTCGACATCGTCACGGCGGATCAACCCGATGCGCCGCCCTATTTCACTTACGATGCCGTGCTGAACAGCCAGGAGCGGCAGACGCTCGACGAAGCGCTCGCACGGCAGCTTCACCCGCTGACGCTGGACCGCGTGCTCGCACTGCAGGAAGTCGGCGGACAGCTGCTCGATACGCGCGAGCCATCGGATTTCGCCGCCGCGCACCTCAAAGGCAGCATCAACATCGGCCTCGGCGGACAGTACGCGATCTGGGCCGGCACGATCCTCGGTCGCGAGCGGCCAATCGTCATCATTGCCGACCCCGGACGCGAGAACGAATCGGCGGTGCGTCTCGGCCGCATCGGTTTCGATCACGTCGTCGGGTACTTGAAGGATGGGCTGCGCAGCCTCGAGTCGCGTCCGGAGCTGACCGCGACGACCGAGCGATTGAGTCCCGGTGTCGCGGCGGAGCGAGTGGAGTCGAACCGCCCGCTGCTGCTCGACGTGCGCACGACCGGCGAGCGCGCGCAGAAGCACGTGGCCGGCAGCGTCGCCGCGCCGCTCAATCGGCTCGTCGAAAGTGCACGAGAACTTCCGAAGGATCGTCCGCTGATTGTTTACTGCGCCGGCGGTTATCGATCGTCGATCGCCGCCAGTCTGCTGCAGCAGCTTGGCTTCCGAGATGTCAGCGAGGTCGCCGGTGGCATTGCCGCTTGGGAAACGGCTGTGCTACATTCCGGAATCCCCCCGAGCTCCCTTGTCCATGGGTGAAGTTCCGCTTGCAAGGCTCTGGCAGCTTTCCGACGGCACGCTCTGCCTGCTGTTGAAGGACCCGCGCGCTGAAAACTGGCAGTTGCGCGTCGTGCGCAACGATGCGACGCTGCAAAGCGAGCACTTCAGCAGTGCGATTGTCGCTATGGACGAAGCCAAGCAGTGGCGCGCGAGGTTCGATTCCTCGAAAGGCTTGCGCTAACAGGTCAGGGCGGACCAACGGGTCCGCCCCGGACCAAGGTGTCAGCCCCCAGCCTTCGTGTCCGCACACGCCGGCCAAAACATGGGCCGGCCGCTACACTCGAGCCGCGAACGGATTCTCGTCGGCGCTCGGACCGTAGATCGACGGCACCGGCACGTCGAGCAGTCGCAGATACACCGACAGCTGACCGCGATGGTGATACCAGTGATTGAGGACGATCGCGCGGACGAGCGCAGCTTTCGGCATCGTCATCAGCGTGGTGCCGTTCGCCTTCCCTTCCCATTTCTTCGTCAGCCCCTCGTCGCCGAGCTGAGTGAGCGTTTGCCTCACCGTCTGCACGCTCTTGTCGTGCGCGGCGATGATTTCGTCGATGTTGGCGGGATCCGGCTCGGGCTGACCCGTGAATTCCGTCACATCCTGAGCGCACCAGCCGGCGATCACGCCCGGGCTCGCCGCGGTATGCAGCGCCAGATGTCCAAGCGTCATCGATTTCGGATGCGGCCTCCAGGTGAGCTTGTCTGCAGGCACTCGCTCGAGTACTCGACGTGTCGTTTTCGCTTCGTTCTCGAACTCCTGCAGAATAGCGGCAGTCATTGACATGGACGGGCCTCCTTGAACTGGTATCGGAGCCCCAAATCATACAACCGGTGTCCAATCTCTCGTGCTCGCCATCGATCGGCTGACCAGGCATTACGGTGCGCTCGTCGCCATCCAGGACGTGTCGTTCGAGGCGCGTCCGGGCGAGGTGCTCGGCCTCCTGGGTCCGAATGGCTCGGGAAAGAGCACGACGGTGAAGATTCTCACGGGTTTGCTGCGTCCGACGTCGGGCGCCGTCCGGCTCGATGGCGCCGATGCCCTGGCGGATCTGCAGCATTACAAATCGATGATCGGCTACGTGCCGGAAGAGCCCCACCTTTATTCATATCTGACGGGACCCGAATACCTGCGGCTCGTCGGCCGTCTCCGCGGCGTGCCCGAGCGAGCGCTCGACGACAAGATCGATCGTTTCCTTCAGCTGCTCGACATCTACGACGACCGGTACCAAACGCTGTCGTCGTACTCGAAAGGGATGCGGCAGAAGGTGCTGATCGCCGCCGCTGTACTTCACAACCCGCGGATCGTCATCCTTGACGAGGCGTTCTCCGGACTCGACGTCAGCGCGGCGCGGGTCCTGAAGACGTTCGTTCGCGCGATCGCCGACGACGGCAAGATCGTCGTCTTCAGCTCCCACGTTCTCGAAGTCGTCGAGCAGGTCTGCTCGCGCGTCGTGATTCTCAAGGACGGCCGCATCGTCGGCCACGACTCGGTGGCGCGTCTGCGCGCCACCCTTCAGCTGCCCACGCTCGACGCGGTGTTCGCCAGCCTTGTGAAGGAGGACGATGTCGACAGCCGCTCGCGCAGGCTGATCGAGGCGATGCGCGCATGATCGCCCGGCTGAAAGCCTCGCGCGACCGCTACGTAGGGCGAGCCTTTCAGGCGACCGGGTTCGGCGTGCTGTTCCGCACCTTCTTCGCGCAGCTGTTCACGAGCGAGACCGTCACCTCCGACGTCCAGCTGCGCCAGGCGATGATGTGGGTGCTGGCGTTCATTCTGACGCCGTGCCTGCTGATCCTCATCCAGGTCTTTCCGCTATTCCAGCTGCTCGTCATTCGCATCGGCCGCATCCATCCGCCGCCTGGCGTGATCGTCCGCGCCACGGCAGTGCGGAACCTGATGGCCGAGGACATGCTCGAATGGGCGATTCAGGTCCTCGTCGGCTACTCGATGGTGACCGTGGGACTCGTCGCCGTGTTCGTGTGGGATGCGCTCAGCTTCGATCGCCGTGACGCAATGGTGCTCGGACCGATGCCGCTTCGCGGCTCGACGATCATCACATCGAAGCTCGCGGCGCTGACCGCGTTCCTGCTTGGTTCATCGGCCGCGGTGAACCTTCTCAATGCCGTCGTCTTCGGCCTCGAGACGTCGGATCAGTTCGGCGCGCGGGCGCTGGTGCTGCACTTCGTCGGCTGCCTTGTCGTCACGTGTGCCGGTGCGACGCTGGTGTTCGGAGCGATTGTCATGATCCGCGGCACGATTGCCGTCATCGGCGGACCGCGTCTAGCCGCGGCAGCAGGATCGCTGCTCCAGTTCGCGTTCGTCGTCGCGCTGCTCGCGTTCGTCATCGGTCTCTTCGCGTCGCCGACGCGCCGCGGCCGTCTGGTCATCCCGACCCTGACGTCCTGGTCGCCGACCACCTGGTTCGTCGCCTGGTTTGAAGTGCTGCGCGGGTCGGATCGGGGATCGTGGCCGGAATTCGTCGCGCTCGCGCGACGCGGAATGGGTGCCGTCGCGATGGTGGTTGGCGGCGCCGTGCTGGCGTCGATCGCCGCATTCCAGCGACAGATGCAGCTCGCGCTGACGCCGTCGGCATCGCCCGGGCCGCTCGGGCGCGCGCGCGTCAGCCGCGCGGTCGCGACGCTTTTCGTCCCGCGCGATCACATCGCGCGCGCGACGTCGGATTTCATCCTGACCACGATCGCACGGAGCCGCGCTCAACAGGCGCCGATTGCGATCGGCGCCGCGGTCGGTCTTGCTCTGGTCGTGCTCGGCTTCGTGCGTGAGCGAGGCGAGATTGCCGCGATGCTGCTGGTCGTCCCGCTGCTGCTGGCCTACTGGACGGCCATCGGGCTGCGCGCGTCGTTTTTCGTTCCGAGCGAGCTCGCGGCATCGTGGACGTTTCATGCCAACGCGCCCGACCGCTCGTTGTCGTACCGCCGCGGCATCCGCGCATCGATTTTCGGTTTCCTCGCGCCCTGCGCGGCTCTCGTCGCGCTGGCGATCGGCGGCGCCGGCCACGCCGTGCGCGTGGCCCTCGTGGTCGTTGCACTGGCAAACCTCCTCGTTCTGACGATCGACTTCGTACCGTTCACGCGCGCGTACGAGCCCGGCCACGCGAAGCTCAAAACGCGCTGGCCGCTGTACGCGTTCGGATCGTATGCGTTCAGTTACGGAGCCTTGAAGATCCCGATTCTCTACGTGGTGCTTGGCGTGCTCGCGCTCGAGCTCATTGGCAGGCGGACGCCGAGCCGCTGGTCGACCGCGCCGCGTGAGGAGGACTTCAATTCACTGTCGGCCGTGACGGTGCTCGATCTGACCGGCGGCGCGCGCGCGGCGCTGACCCGATGAGATCGAACGCCGCCGACCTCGACAACCGCAAGGCGACGCCAAACGTGCGCTGACGGTGTCTAACCTCGCATGAAGAAGCTCATCGCCGTCGGCGCGCTCGCGCTGGCGGGCGCCTCATCTTTCGCATGCGACACGGCGATCGATCCCGCCACCGGCCTGGAGCTCGAATCGGTCTCCACCGGATGGCGGTCCGTCGGCGTCGTCGAAGGCATGAACAAGCTGGTGCCATCGGTCAGCTTCAAGCTGAAGAATGTGTCCGATCGTTCGCTGCCGTCGCTGCAGGTCAACGCGGTGTTCCGCCGGGTCGGCGAAGACGCCGAATGGGGCAGCACCTTCGTGACGGCGGCCGGCACCGACGGCCTCGCGCCTGGAGCCGCGGCCGACGTCAGTGTGAAATCGCACCTCGGATACACCGGCACCGACTCGCGCGCAGAGATGCTGAGAAACACCTACTTCGTCGACGCGAAGGTGGATGTGTATGCGAAGTACGGGTCGACCCAATGGACGCGGATCGGCGAGTACGCGATCGATCGTCAGCTGATCGAGCCCGCGTTTCCCTGACGTCGCAGGGCTCTAGCGGCCGCGACCCGGCGCTCGAAAGTAATTGTCCGTTTTGTCGATCCAATCCTGACGGAGCGGGCTGAACACGTCGATGACGAGCGCGTCCTCGAGCACGTGGACCTCGTGCTCTAGCCAGCTCGGAATCTGCACCACGTCGCCGGCACGCGCCACGATCTCCTGACCGTCGAACGTGAACTTCAGCGCGCCCGACAGCACGCACGTCACCTGCTCATTTTCGTGCGAATGACGCGGCACGACGCCGCCGCGGGCCAGTTCGAATCGCGCGACCGTCACCCGATCGCCCGTCACGTATCGGCGGATCGTGGAGGCGTTTACCTGCTCTGGCGCGATATCGCTCCAGCGGTAATGCATCGCGGTCGAAGCCGACAGTGGTCCATCCTTGATGCCCGTGACGACTGTGCGAGCCGGGGCGTCGCTGGCGGGAAAAGATTCCTCGTCGGCTTCAGTCACCGGATCAATCCGCGGCGTCTTATTTGCCGTCATACGCGACCCGCCAAATGGCGTGCGATCCATCGTCGGTGACGAAGAGCGCGCCGTCGGCGCCAATGGCGACGCCGACCGGGCGGCCCCACACGTCGCCGTTGGGCGTGACGAAGCCGGTGAGGAAGTCCTGGAATTCGCCCGTCGCGTGCCCGTTCTGTAACGGCACGCGGATCACCTCGTAGCCCGTCCGGTTCGAGCGATTCCACGATCCATGCTCCGCCGCGAACAGATCGCCGCGGAACTCTTCGGGGAACTGACGCGCGGTGTAGAACGTGAGCCCGAGCGACGCGTTGTGCGGCGAGACGAGCACGTCGGGAACGAGAATCTTTCCTTTCAGCTCGGGATGCTTTGCCGCATGCCGCGGATCCTGATGGTCGCCCATGTAGTACCACGGCCATCCGTAGAACGCATCTTCCTTCACGTGCGTGACGTAATCGGGGACCAGATTGTCGCCGAGCGCGTCGCGCTCGTTGGTCGAGCACCACAACTCTCCGGTCGTGGGGTTGACGCCGAGGCCTGCCGGATTGCGGATACCCGAGGCATACACCTTCACGAACTTTCCGTCGGGGGTGTACTCGAGGATGTCCGCGCGGTGGAACTCGGCTTTGTTCTCGTCGGGATCGTCGACGTTCGACAGCGAACCGACGGCGACCCACAGGCGTTTGCCGTCGGGCGAGAAGGCGACGTCGCGCGTCGAATGGCCGCCGGTCGGCAGATCGGGAACGATGGTCGTCGGCGCGTCACTCGCCTTCACGTCGCCGCTCCTGTAAGGAAAGCGCACGACCGCATTCGTGTTGCCGATGTAGAGCCACTGCGGATTCGGCCCGGCGGGAACGAACGCGATGCCATACGGCTGCCGCAACCCGCTGGCGTACACCGACACCTGTTCAGGCTTGCCGTCGGCGGTGCGTCCGCGGAATACCTTGATGTTGCCGGCGCGCGTTTCGGCGACGAAGAGATCGCCGTTGGGCGCCAGGCGAATCGTGCGCGGCCCCTGAAGCTCCGACGCGTACAGCTCCACCTTGAAGCCGGCGGGCGCCTGCGGCCACGCGTCGGCGGGGCGCGGGACGATCCGCGCGTTGTTGCGCGCCGACTCGGTGGCGAACGGCTGCGGCAGATCGGCGACGGTGATCTTGCGGAAGGTGCCCGCTTTCATCGTGCGGTAGTCGACGAACGCCGCCTGTCCGGTGACCAGCTGGTTCTTGTCGACCTTGTCGGCGTCCGCGCGCGCGATCCACGCGCCCGCGACGACCAACGCGGTGACGACGATCCAGCGAATACCTGTCATGATGCCTCCAGGCTGAGCCACGAGAAATGCGCCATTATACGGCGCTATCCCTTTCGGTTGCGGCGCCAGCGGGCCTGTGCAGCCTGACGCGCGATCTCGGCGCGCCGCTTCGCGCTCAGCCGCTGGGCCCGGATGCGGCCGCCGACGAGGCCGCCCTGCCGTCCGAACTCAGCGGCTTGGGCCTTGACCGCGGCCGGATCCGGAACCAGCCATTCCTCGTTGAAGATGCGCGTGGGGGCATGGCACCAGGGGCATTCGCGCGCGCGATTGCCCGTCTCGACCGCCATCCCCTGCCATTCGCAGACCGCGCAGGCGCGGTGGACGAGTCTGCGCTGTGCCACGGCTCGCATGGTAGCGCGATGCTTGAGGGGAATCAAGCATTGCCTGCTTGAGAGGTCTCACGCAGCGCGGCACGGGCGTTGCCCCGCCGCCCGTCATGGCGTCGCGCGTGCTGATCGTCGAGGCCGACGCCGGACAGCGCCTTCTGTTGACCGCGCGGTGCGCGACGTCGCCCTCGTGGAGAACAGCACCGATTTCTACGGGGCGCGCGACCGCCTCACGACGCTGCGCCCCGATTTTCTCGTCACCAATCTCCGTCTGCGGACCGTCAGCGGCCTCCATCTCCTCTACCTCGCCGCGTTCCGCGCGCGCACCATCGTGTACGTGGATCACACCGACCGCTCGCTGCTCCTCGAGGCGCAGCGCCTCGGCGCGTTCGTCGAATCGCCGCGGCGGTTGCCCTTTGCGCTGCCGTCCTACCTGCGCGCGCCGCTGCCGGCGCGGGACCGACGCGATCCGACGCGCGTCGACGAGAGCCTTCCGGGCGGACGCCGCGCCGGCGACGTGTGACCGATCGCGCGGGGAATCTCTGGGACGGTTTACTCGAACCGCAGCGCCTCGATCGGGTCGAGTCGCGCCGCCTGCCGGGCCGGGTAATACCCGAAGAAGATGCCGATGGCCGCCGAGCAGCCGAAGGCGAGCGTGACCGCGTTCGACGACACGCGCGCCGGCCACTGAAACGCATCCGCAATGGCCTGCGCCCCCAGCGTGCCCGCTCCGACGCCGATCGCGCCGCCGATCAGACTGAGGATGATCGCCTCGACGAGAAACTGCCGGAGCACGTCGCGGCCCCGGGCGCCGACCGCCTGGCGCAGACCGATCTCGCGCGTCCGCTCCGTCACCGACACCAGCATGATGTTCATGATCCCGATGCCGCCGACGAGCAGCGACACCGAGGCGATCGCCGCGAGCAGCGCCTCCATCGTCCGGGTCGACTCTTTGACGGCCTCGGCGATCTCGGTCGGGTGCCGCAGGTTGAAGTCGTCGTTCGCGCCCGATCTGATGTGGTGCCGCTCGCGCAGCAGCGCCGCGATGTCCTGCTCGGCCGCGTCGACGACCGACGCCGACGTCCCGGACATCATGATGTCGTCGAGCCATGTCTGACCTTTGATCTTCTTCATGACGGTGGTGTACGGCATGAGGAAGTTGTCGTCCTGATCCTGTCCCGTCGCCGACTGGCCTTTGACATCGAGGACGCCGACGACCACGCACGGCTCGTTCTTCACGCGCATTGTTTCCCCGATCGGATCCCGCGAGCCGAACAACTGATCGACGATCGTCTGGCCGAGCACGCAGACGTTGCGTGCGCGCTCGACGTCCGCGTCCGTGTACATGCCGCCACGGACGACGTTCCACCCTTTGAGCGCCAGATATTCGGGCCCGACCCCGCGAACGGTCGTTCCCCAGTTCTGATTGCCGTACACGACCTGCACGCGCGTGTCGACCTGCGGCGTGACGTTGGCGACGGCCGCAATGTGCTCTTTGATGGCTTCGAAGTCGGCGAGCGTCAGTGTCTTCGTTCCGAATGCGCCCGTCCGCACGCCGGCGCGATTCACGCCGCCCGCCTCGACCCAAATCATGTTCGCGCCGATGTTGGCGATGGCGCGTTCGACGCTCGCCTGCGCGCCTTCGCCGATCGCGACAACGCAGATGACGGCGCCGACGCCGATGATGATGCCGAGCATCGTCAGCGACGTGCGCATGACGTTCTGCGCGAGCGCCTTCAGCGCGAGCCGCGGAATCATCAAGAGGTTCATCGCATTCACCGCGCGTCGATGCCTTCGCTGTCGCGCGCCGTTCGCGTCGTCGTCGAATCAGCAGGACTGTGATCTACGTCGCATCCGTTCGCTGACGCTCGACCCGCGAACGCATCTCCTGCTCCCAGGAGATCGGATCGAGTCCTCAGGTGCTGAAGCAGGGACGAAGCAGTCCGGCGACGATATCGCGCAGGGCGCCGAAAAACGCGGCCATCATCTGCTTCGTCCGCCTCCGCCGGCGGTTGCACGTGGTATCTCGGCGCCCCGGATGTACACACGCGCGATCCGCCTGGTGTTGACAATGTCGTCGAGCGGGTTCGCATCGAGGACGATGAAGTCGGCGCTCTTGCCGGGCGCGATCGTGCCGAGACGATCGAGTCGCAGGATGTCGGCGGCCGTGCGCGTCGCCGCCACGATCGCCTCGGCCGGCGTCAGGCCGGCCGACACCATATGTTCGAGCTCGATGTGCTCCGTCCAGCCGAAGAGTCCGCCGGCGCTCTGGCCACCGACGTCGGTCCCGAGCGCAAGCCGGACGCCGGCGCGATTCAGCGCGGCGACATTCCGCGCGATCCTTTCCCAGTCGGCGCGCGCCGCCGCTGCCGACTGTGGCGTGCGGCGGGACAGCGTCTCCTTCACCTGTTCGATCACCGCGGCGGAGACCGTGTCGCGCAGGGCCGGCTCGGCGAGCCACCGAGGCTCGGCAGTGTAGATATTGAGCCTCGGCGCAAAGAGCGTCAGCGTGAAGAAGACCTGCGGCCGTTCCTTCAGCAGTCCAAGCAGCTCGTCGTCCACGTCGCGATCACGGACAGGATGAAGGAACCCATCGACGCCCGTCCGAAGAAGACTCTTCGCATCGTCGAGCGTCGCGATGTGCGCGAACACGCGCAGCTGATGCTTGTGCGCCTCGTCGATGATGGCGCGATACAAGACGGGGCTCAGCTTCGGCACCGTGCCGTTGCGGTCGTCGACCCAGATCTTGACGAAGTCGACGTTCTTCGCCGCCAGTTCCCGGACGTCTTGTCTGGCCTCGCGCTCGCTGGAGACGCCATATGGCGCCTCGCGCATCGGCGGATTCGGACCGGCATCGGGCGGAGCGAGGCCGCGCCATGCCGTCCGAACGACCGCGCCTGGATGCGGATCGTCGCGCAGCCGAAGCGTGAAGTCGCCGCGATCGGTGCCCGCGCTGCCGACGGCCGCAACGCCGAAGTAGGCGAAACGATTCAGCTCGTCGACGATCGTGTCGCGGCTGAAGTTCTCGGCACGGAACGTCGCACCGCGTCGGTAACCAAGATGCGTGTGGATGTCCACGAGCGCCGGCATCACGGTCTTGCCGCTCAGGTCCACCCGCCGAAAGCCGGTCGGCGTCTTCAACTCTCCCTGCCGGCCCACGCGCACGAACGTATCGCCTTGCACGATGAACGCCGATCGTTCGATGGCGGCACTGCCGTCACCGGTGATCAAACGCGCGCCGTCGAACAGCACGGCCGGCGCGTCGCGACGCGGTGACTGACCGACCATCGAGACGGTCAGCGAGACGACGCACGCGGCGGTCGCAGTCAGCATCTTCAGGGCAGGATCTCCCAGCGTCCACTCATCCACTCTTGGTGCCGAGGGCGGGAATCGAACCCGCACGCCGCTTGCGCGGCCCAGGATTTTAAGTCCTGTGCGTCTGCCAGTTCCGCCACCCCGGCATGTCGTTCAGTGGGTGGAACTTAGAGATTCTACAGGAAGGCCTGATCGGACGATGTTGAAAGGGTCTTGAAAGGCTGTCCATCGTCGAGCCGCGCGACCGCCGCCTCGAGACTCTTGTCGCTTCCCTCCCGACATCGCTAACCGGACGTCCGGTGGCGACGGATGAAATGATTATGGAGAGTGCTCAGACGTACGCGATTTCAGATCGAGAGCTGTGGCGCCGCCAATGCTCGTCGCTGCGCTCCGACTGCTCATGCGGTCTTGAGCATCGACGGCGCTTCCGCGCAGCGGAGATGTGGCGCTCACGTGATCGCCTTGGTGTCGATGTCCGACAACCGCACTGCGAACATGTTTGCTCGCCGGAACTTCAGAGCGTAGGAACGTTGCGGTAGACTCCGACAGTCAGTCTCTTCTGTCGCTTCGGTCCCGCGAGATGCGCGCCGTGCCGTTGTTGCGGTCGTTTGCCTGAGGTGCGCTGTGAAGAAGCGGGTCATTTCGGCGGGTTTAACAATCGCTGGCGGGTTGGCGATCGCCGCCGCTTGTAGTCGACCGCAAGCTGAGTCGGGCTCGGCGAAGGTCGACAAGCTCTTCGCGCAATGGGACAGGCCAGGTTCTCCAGGTTGCGCGCTTGGCGTGAGCCGAAATGGTGTGCCGCTTTACGAGCACGGGTACGGCGTCGCCAATCTCGAACTAGGCATTCCAATTACACCATCGTCGGTTTTTGGCGCCGCCTCGATTTCGAAGCAATTCAAAACAGATTCCGGCTTCCAGGTGGCATCAATGCGCTGGAGTTTGTTCCGGCGACCGGCGTTCGGGCGCACGGGTGTCATATTGTCGACAACGCGGGCAAGCAGTTAGATGTACTGGAGCTGGTGACGTTCGAACCGTCGACGATCGACCTGCGCTCGTCAGTCGGCGAGTACCGCAGTCTGGAGATCGATGTCACGTACACGGTTGCACTAGAAGGTTCCGGCCTAGCCGTGAGACCTCCTGGCAGGGCGCACATCGTTCTGCAGCCTGTCGCGAAGGACGTGTTCGCGGGCGATTCGGTCGGCACAGTGAAGTTCTTGCGCGACGCGCGAGGCGCTGTGTCGGGATTCACAGTGAATCGAGACAAAGCGCGAGGCATTCGCTTCGATCGGGTCAAGCCAGCTGGCTAGAGTTCGTGAAGATCGCGTCGATCGTCGCTACGCACTGCGCGATCGCATTGGCTCGGACTCGAGTTGCACGATGGCGAGCAAGGCGTGAGTTACGATGGATGACGTGGTCAACGGCGCCGGTCGAATCGAGTCGATCAACGTTTCACGTGGTGGAGTGCCGAAGATGCCGGTCTTCGAGGCGCTCGTGACCGTCGGCGGCATCGACGGCGACCGTCAGCGCGATCCGCGGTTTCACGGCGGACCCGAACGCGCCGTCGTGCTGTTCTCGCTCGACGTGATTCGCGCGCTGCAGCGTGAGGGCCATCCGATCGACATCGGAACGACCGGCGAGAATCTGACTGTCTCGGGCATCGACTGGGCGGCCATTTCGCCCGGCGTGGAGCTAGAGATCGGCGGCGCGCGCCTTGTCATCACCAAGTACGCGAGTCCGTGCGAGAAGATCTGTCGCTCGTTTCTCGATGATGACTTCACGCGGATTTCGCAGAAGCTGCACGCCGGCTGGAGCCGCCTCTGCGCTCGCGTCGTTACCGAGGGCATCGTGCGCGCCGGCGACCGGGTGGAGCTCATCGAGGCAAACTCGAATCCCCAATCGCTCGTGGCTAATCGCTAATCACTCAACCCAGTCCCCACTCACGTCCTCGAGGACACCGCCGCACCGTACAGACAGGAACTCTGCAAAATCGATTGTTCAATATGGCGGCAGTGAGCAATTTCTGCCGCCGTGCGGAACGCGATCAACAACGGAGCGTCGCGCAATGACACACACATTGATTTTCATTTCTCTCGCCGCGCTCGGCGCGTACGCGATGGAGATTCCGCGACTCGATCTTCGCCGCGATCCGTGCGGATCATGATCGAGCTCGATCGATTAGCTCCGCCCATCTCATCTGGGACGTCGTTAATACAATACCGGTTACCAGCCCGTCACGCTGAGGAAGCTCATCGTTCACGGACGGAATGGCGCGAACGGACGACACGGTTCCGCTCGGCTTACCGGAAACGCTGTGCTACGACCAGCGAATCCGCGTGGCGATTGACGCCGACTGGGCGCTGCTGTCAGCCCGCTCGATCGTCGCCGTCGACGATGCAGGCATCGAGTACCGGCGCCGGACCGTCAGCTCGATGTCATGCAGGACCATCTCCGGCAGCTGATCGACCGACGTGCGTATTCAGGCCGCGGTTCGCCCCGTGATTTCCTCTTCGGCGTCCTGGGGCTCGGCTTCTTCATGCTCATGTGGGTCATCGGGACGGGCTGATACTGCTCGGCTCGGAGCGTTGAAGACGCACGGGTGCTGCTCGGTATCGTTTCTGCTTCGGCAATCGTGATTGTCAAAGGAGAGGAGCGCCTGATGAGTCTACTCGCGACGACCCTTCTGCTTGCGTTCGCCACGCAAGCGCAGCCGCCTCAGACCAAGCCAGCTTCGACTCCCGCTTCAGTTGTCGCCATCGGTTGCCTGCAATCGGCGACGGCCAACGGCCAAGAGCAATTCACGCTCACGATGAAGGATACGAACGCCGCGGCGGGCGAGGTGAAGACAATCACCTACACGCTTTCGGCAACGGCGGCCGTCGATCTCAAGTCGCACATCGGACAACGCGTCGAAGTGACCGGCACGGAGGCGGGCCCGCCCGTTACCGCCGAAACCGATACGACACGGACCAGCACGCCTGCCGGAACGAGCGGAAGGACGCCGAAGGTCGAGACGCGGACGCGCACCGATATCGAAGCGCGTCAGCTGAAGGTGACGGCGATCAAGATGCTGACCGCAGATTGCCGCGTGCCTTAGCGAAGCGTGTAGGGATTCGGGATATAGGGATTAGGGATCGGGTCAGGGATCAGGAGGCCAGATGGTCGACGTCCGTCGCAATGACAAGCCGATGAAAAAGGACCAGAAGGGACCGCGCGAGGTGATCGACGAAACGAACGAGCAGATCCGCTCGAGCGGCACCAAACCGCGCATCGAAAACCCGAACCGGGATCGCGCGCGAGGCGATTGGGATCGCACCGGGGATCATCACGACGAGGACGTTTCTGATTAATGAACGGTCGGCGACGAAGGCGCGCCTGAAGCCACAAGCACTCGGGCGATCATGGCTTCGAGCGCGCCTTTGTCGATCTCGAATGGACCGGCGACCGCAGCGCCCATCGTGATCTCGATTGCGATCACCACGCCGCCATGCTCGTACGGATTCACTATCCAACTCAGTCCTCTGAGGGAGATCCCTCGATCGGCTTCGCCGGGACGCTTCTTCCGATCCATCGCGCGTAGCATTCCTTCGAGCAGCGCCCGCACATCGTCGTCGGTCCACGCTCCGGGCTGACGCGCGACATCGTCGATCGATTCGGTCGTCGCGAAATCGGTGCCTCGAAGCCAGACGTCGACCGACACCCTCATGCGGTCGCCCTCAGCTGCTCGTGCAGCGCGTCGACGGTGGTCACCGGCTGTCGACAGGTAAAGCGCTGGCAGACGTACGCGGCGGCGGCGCCGTCGATCGGCCGCATCGACGCAATGAACGGCAGGCTGCCGGCCAGCGGGCGTTGTCTCTCGGCCGACACGCGCAGCACGATCGCGAACGGCAGATATTCGCGCGCGACCGCGCGCGCGAGGGCCTCGCCGCCGCTCGTCTGCCCGGCTCCGGCCGGCGGATCGACGATGACGATTTGCTGAACGCCGGCCGTGTGGGTCGACAACGCGGCCGCCATCATCGGAACCGCGCGGCCGGCCTGCTCCAGCCGCGTCGCGAAGTACCGCAGCGTGCGTTCGATCCGATCGGGCCAGGCGGGGTTCTCGACGAGGTGCGACAGCAGCAGCAGGTTCAGCACCGAGACGGAACTCGGCGTCGGCTCCGCGCCGTCGTAGTCCTCCTTCATGCGCAGCAGAACGCTCGGGTCCTGGCCGGTTGTGCTGAACCATCCGCCCGCGGCATCGTCCCAGAACAACTCGTCCTGCCGCTGTTGCAGGGCGATCGCCCATTCCAGCCAGATCGGATCCGCGTCCGCCTGAAAGAGCTCGAGCAGGCCGAAGATCAAGTAGGCATAGTCTTCCGCGTATGCGTCGATTTCGGCATGGCCGCCGCGGTACCGGCGCAGCAGCGTGCGCGAATCGGCGCGCCACATCCGTTCGCGGATGAAGGCGGCGGCACGCCGCGCGGTCTGGCGGTACGATTCGGCGTCGAGCACGCGGGCCACGCGGGCGAACGCGGCGATCATCAGCCCGTTCCAGGCGGTCAGAATCTTGTCGTCGCGCTCGGGGCGCGGCCGCTTCATCCGCGCGAGAAACATCTTCACCCTCGTCTCGTTGAGAATGGTAATGATCTCGTCGCGCGTCTTTCCCGTCTGACGCGTGATGTCGTCGATGCCCCGGGCGACGTACAGAATGTTCTTGCCGGTGAATTCCTGCTGCGGATCCTGCGGTGCGTTGCCGCCCGATTCGATGCCGTGCCGCATCTTCACGATCGCCGCGTCGTCGCCGAGCAGCGCGTCGACTTCGTCGGCGCGCCAGAGATAAAACGCGCCCTCGCGTTTGTGGGGCCCGCCGTCCGCCGATTGGTCGGGTGCGGTGTCGAGGCTGTCCGCGTCTTCCGCAGAATAGAATCCGCCATCGGGATCGGTCATCTCGCGCCCGACGTACGCCAGCGTGTCCTCCGCAACTTCCACGTAGAACGGATCGCCGGAGAGCTGCGCCGCCTCCGCGTAGGCGAGCGCGAGCTGCGCCTGGTCGTACAACATCTTCTCGAAGTGCGGCACGCGCCAGGTCGCGTCGACCGAATAGCGATGGAAGCCGCCGCCGATGTGATCGCGCATGCCGCCAAAGGCCATCACACGCAGCGTCCGCAGCGCCATGTCGCGCGCGTCGCCGTTGCCCGTTCGTGCGTGCTCGCGCATCAGGAAGAGGAGCTCCGACGGACGTGGAAATTTCGGCGCGTCGCCGAAACCACCGTACCGCTCGTCGAATCCCTCACGGAACTGCTGCAGGGTGCGTTGCAGCGCCTCCGCGCCTGGCGGCGTCCACGCCGGAGCGGTCCGCTCCATCGCGCGCAGCTGCGCCGTCAGCGATTCGGCCGACTGCTCGACCTTCGCACGTTCCGCCCGCCAGACGCGCGCAATCTCGCCGAGGATGTCGACGAATCCCGGCCGCCCCCATCGCGACGTCGGCGGGAAATAGGTGCCGCCGTAAAACGGCTTCAGGTCCGGCGTCAGCCACACGCTCATCGGCCAACCACCAGAACCGGTTGTCGCCTGAACGAACGTCATGTACACGCGGTCGACGTCGGGGCGCTCTTCACGATCGACCTTGATCGAAACGAAGTGCTCGTTCAGTATCGCCGCCACGTCGGCGCTCTCGAACGATTCGTGCGCCATGACGTGACACCAGTGGCACGTCGAGTACCCGATCGAGAGGAAGATCGGTTTGTCCTCGGACCGCGCCCTTGCGAACGCGTCGTCGCCCCATTCGAACCACTCGACCGGATTGCCGGCGTGTTGAAGAAGGTACGGACTGCGCGCCGCCGCGAGACGATTCATCCACCAATTATGTAATAATCGCGGCATGAACGATTCTTCGGCGCTCGCCGGCAAACGAATCGCGATGCTCGTTGAGGAGGGCTTCGAGGACCGTGAGCTGACGGGCCCGCTCGACGTGCTGCGGGCGGCGGGCGCAGTCGTCACGCTCGTCGGTCCCGCAGCCGGAACCGAATTTCGCGGGAAGCGCGGCCAGGCGGTCGTCATGGCCGACGTCGCAGCCGGCGCGGCCAAGATGGACGATTTCGACGCGCTCGTCATCCCCGGCGGCCACGCGCCCGACAGGATGCGCATGCGCCACGCCATGGTCGACCTCGCGCGGCAAGCGATGGACGCCGGCAAGCCGGTCGCGGCGATCTGCCACGGACCTCAGGTGCTCATCTCGGCGAACGTGCTTCGCGGGCGGACGCTCACCTGCTGGCCGTCGATCGCCATCGACGTCAAGAATGCTGGTGGGCTTTACGTCGACAAACCGGTCGTCGAAGACGGCAACCTCATCACCTCGCGCAAGCCGGACGACGTTCCGATGTTCAGCGAGGCGATCATCCGCGCGCTGTCGCGGGTTCACGCGTAACTGCGCTCACGTTCTCGGCGCCGGCGCGGCCGGTACTTCCTCGGGCCTGCCGCGCCTCAGGCGCGCGTACGCGGCGGTGAACTCCACACCGTACAGAAGAATGACCGCCTGCACGTAAACCCAGGCGAGGAACACGACGACCGCGGCAACGGATCCATTGACGCGCGTAAAGCGAGACATGTCGCGCATGTACCAGGAAAATCCTTCGAGCGCGCCTTTCCAGAGCAGGCCCGTCACCAGCGCCCCAATCCAGACGTCGCGGAACCGTACCTTCGCATTCGGCACGAAGTAATAGACGAATCCGACGACGAGAATGAAGAGCAGCGTCGTTGCGTAGCGCACGGCGAAGCTGCGCAGGATGGCAAGGCCGGGAAACCGTGCCAGCACGCCGGCGAACCACGTCGCCCCCACGATCTGCGACGCGCTCACCAGCAGCAGCGCGACGATGAGGATGAGTCCGGCGACGAGCAGCATGAGAAACGAAAAGAGCTTGTGCTTCCAGAAGCTGCGCTGCTTCTCGACGCCCCACGCGTAGTTGACGGCCGTGCTGATGGCGCCGAACACACCGAGCGCGCCCCAGACGAGCGCGATCGTGCCCGCGACACCGAACGTCGTCGCGTGAGCGTTGAACGCGTCGAGCTGGCTCGTGACGAATTCGAACTGCGATGGAAAATACCGCAGCACGAACTCGAGAACGGTGTTGCGATCCTGCTCGTCAGCGGTCACGCGTCCGAGTAGTGCAAAGGCGAGGAGAAAAAATGGGAACAGCGATAGCAGCGCATAGTAGGCGATTGACGCCGCGTACGTCAGGTTATCGCTGTGGTAGAACCCTTGGAAACCGCGCCATGCCGATTGCGCAGTGAGGCGAAGAATATCGCGCGTCCGCCGGCCGATTCCGCGAGCCAGCGCGACGCTCTCGCCGCCGGTCACGGCGCCATTATGTCAGGCCGCTCGCGCCGACTCCACCCACGCCGTGCGAATCTGACTGGCGAGATACACGGGCACGCTGGCGCCCAGCCACACGCGCGTTGCGCGCAGCACGAATCGCCGGAGCGGCGGCGTCGTGATGATCACGTACGCCGCCGCGACACCTGCCGTCGCGAGCGCGATGTTCGCTACGGTGCGTGCCCCGCTGTCGGTCACGCGTCAGCCCCGGCGAGTGCTGCCCGACGAACTGGTCGAACCGGTTCCGGTCGATCCGCCCGTGCCGCCCGGGCGCGTGTGCTCCGACGAGCTGCTGCGCATGCTGTCCGACCCGCTCGCGTAGCTCGATCCCGTCGACCCGATGCCGCTGCTGCTTCCTGAACTGCCCGCGCCCGTTGTTGCCGTCGATCCCCCGCCGGAGATGCTGGTGGCTGCGTCGCGCACGTACCGCTGCGCTTCGTCGACGCCGCGCGACGCGGCGTCGCGCGCCTTGTCGTACACCTCGCGACCGCGATCAGCCCAGTCGCCCGCCGCTTCCGTCGCGCGGCGATAGCCTTCCGACGCGGTATTGGCGAGATTCCCCGCCTGCTCGGACAGCTGGTTCCGCAGTTCGGATCCGGACTTGGGGGCGAAGAGCATGCCCAGGCCTGCGCCGAGCACCGTGCCGGTGAGCAGTCCCATCACGAAACTGCCGCCGCCGCCACCTTCGTTGTCGAACCGATCGTATCCGTCTGCCATGTTCTGCCTCCTAAGTCTGGCTTTCGTGGGGTTGGTGGTGAGGGCCCGCGTGAAGCATCGACTCGATCGCGACGCGCAGCCCGCGGATGAAGCCGACGACGCGGCTCGTCTTCGCGCGGACGTTGGATCGCACGCGATCGGCCGTGTCGTCGACGCGATCCATTGTCGTGCGGATGGCGTGATCGACGCGCTCGGTCTCTTCCTTGACCTTGGTCGTCACGCCTTTCACGTCCTCGAGGATCGCGTTGACGCGCGCCATCGCCGGCGCGATCTGGCGTGTTTCGAGCCCGTTGATCAAATCCATCACGCGACGATAGACGATGACGCCGGCGACGCCGATGCCGACGAGCAGCAACGCTTCGAGCACGCTGACGGCCGCCATGATGCCGAGCAGCAGATTAGTCGTCCCCAATTCCCCTGACATCACATGCTCCTCAGAACGGCGACGTCTGACGCGTCCCTGGATAGCGTGGCGGCTGCTGACCAGCTTCGCCGAGCGCTTCGTTCAGTAGTTTCCACCCTTCGTTGGCCACGCCTGCGGCCTTCTGGACGGTCGCCCGGAAGCTGATCAACTCGCGCGCGATGTCGTCGAGCGCCGGCTCGATCTGACGCCGGAGCGCTCGTCCGCGATCGGTGAAGAACAGATAGCCGGCCGCTCCTCCAATCACCGCGCCTGCCGCGGTTGCCGCCAACGTTCGGTTGTCCATCACGCGATGCCTCCTCTTGTCCAAGAAACAAAGAGGTTCAAGTTATGTGCCACGGAGCCATATACACGAGGGCCTGAGAAATCAGCTCATCGCGAACGCGCGAGCCCGTCAGCTTTCAAGACGGTTCACTGAAACGTGCGCTTCCCAAGTACACCGCGAGCGCGACTCCATCCCACGCGCCCACGCGTCGTTGTTCGGGCTGCCGGTGGCGTCGACACCCGAGCAATCAATCTGTCACCTGCTGATTGAGCGAAAACCTGCCGATGAGGTAATCGCGCGCGGTCGTTGATCAACTGTTTCGCGTCGTCGACTGCTGTCGCCGACCGACTGGACGCATGCGGCACCTCGTCGGACAGTAAATCGATCGTGTCGTACTGTCGTGGAGGCGACGCTCGAGCCGAGCCGTTATGTCTTCACTGCTCGAACTTTTATGTCGTCGCCGCTGATGTCGGCGTGGAGGTTGACGGCGCCCGAGCGGACTTGCCGGCGTCGCGGATGTCGTGCTTCTTCATCTTGCTGTAGAGCGTCGGTCGGTACAGTCCGAGGATCTGCGCCGCTTCCTGCTTGTTCCAGTTCGTCCGCTGCAGCGTCTGGAGAATCGCCATCTTCTCGATCTCGGCGAGCGTACGATGCGGTGGAATCACGAAATCGGTCGCGCTGGTCGACTCCTCACGAATCGATTCCGGCAGATCGGTGACGGCGATCTCGCTGCCCTTCGCCACCAGCACCGCCCGCTCAATCGCGTTCTCGAGCTCGCGCACGTTGCCCGGCCAGCGGTTGCGGATCAGCAGATGGTAAACCGACGGGGCGAGCGTCTTGACGTTCTTTTGATAGCGCTGCCTGAACTTGTCGAGGAAGTAATCGCACAGCAGCGGGATGTCCTCGGTGCGCTCACGCAGCGGCGGCACGCGCAGGGTGATCGTGTTGATGCGAAAGTAGAGATCCTCTCGCAGGCGCCCCTCGCGAAGCGCCGCGTCGAGATCGATGTTCGTGGCGCAGATCAAACGAAAGTCGACGTGGACGATCCGGTCGCTCCCGATCGGGCGGTACTCGCGCTCCTGCAGCACCCGCAACAGCTTCGTCTGGAGGTACGGCGGCATCTCGCCGATTTCGTCGAGCAGCAGCGAGCCGCCCTCGGCCATCTCGAAGAGTCCCTCCTTGTCCATCGTCGCGCCGGTGAACGCGCCTTTCTTGTAGCCGAACAGCTCCGACTCGATGAGGTCCTTCGGAATCGCTGCGCAATTGATCTTGATGAACGGACCCTTCGACCGCTTGCTGTTGTAGTGAATCGCGTTCGCGATCAGCTCCTTGCCGGTGCCGTTCTCGCCCTGAATGAGGATGTTGGCTTCGCTGGCGGCCACGCTTTCGATCAGCTCGAAGAGCTCCTGCATCTTCTTGCTCTTGCCGATCACGTTCTGAAACTTGTAGCGGTCCTGCAGCTTCTGCTTCAACTGCTCGTTCTCATCGATCAACGTCTTCTGCTTGATCGCTTTTTCCAGTTTGTCGAGCAGGCGCTCGGCGTCGACCGGCTTTTCGAGGAAGTCGAAGGCGCCGGCCTTCACCGCCTCGACCGACCGCGGAATATTGCCCTGGCCGGTGATGACAATCACTTCGGCCTCTCCATCGATCTGCTTGAACTTGCGGACGAGCTCGATGCCGTCGACATCGGGAAGGATCATGTCGGTCACGACGGCATCCGGGCGCCATGTCTTGAACAGCTCTTCGCCGCGCGTCCCAATCAGAGCGGTCCGGACTTCGTAGCCGGCATGTTCGAGCAGAATCTTCAGCCACTCGGTCATTGCCGGCTCATCGTCTATCGCGAGCACGCGCTTTTTCCGTTTGAGACTCATAGCCCTCAAAGTGTAGGGAAATAGCGCAACAAGTCAATACACAATTGCGGTTACCGTCAATAAATAATACATGAGCTAAGCACTATCTCCGCTCCGTCTCTGCATTTGCAAGGACGAGCCTTGTTGCGCATGAGCCGCACGAGGGATTCTCGTTGCGACCCGTCGAATTGATTGGGTGGCGCGTATGACCATGAGCTCTTTTGGTGATCGAACGTTCCGAGGGGAATGACGATACGGCCGCCATCGGCAAGTTGATCCCTGAGCGATATGGACACACGCGGTGCGCCGCCGGCGCCGACGACAATGCCGTCACAAGGGGCACCGCGCGCGTAGCCGACGCTGCCGTCGCCGACGATGATTCTGCCCTTCTCCGATCGCGAGCGCGCGATCATCGTACGCGAAGCGCACGAGATCGCGCCGCGCGAAGGCATCGCGTGGCACGCGCCGCATCGCGTCGGAGAACGTGCGTCTCGCGAACGCCGCGCGCGACGAGCTGCTCGTCGATCCATGACATAATCGGCGCGTATGTCCGACCCGCCCGTTCGGCCGCCCGCCTCCGCTTCAGTCAAGGCGAATGAAGTGAACGTCGCTGCGCCAGGCCAGGACAAGATGCTATGCGAGCGGTGCGGCGCTGAAATGTACCGCATGCACGCCGTCTGGCGCTGCCCGCGCTGCGGGTTCAAGACCGACTGCTGCGGATGGTGATGTGGTCGGATGATCACGCTTGACACTCACCTCGATCCGACCGATGCCACGTTCACCAGCAACCGCAGACGGATGGAACAGCTCGTTGCCGAGCTCCGCGAGCGTCTGAGCCGCGCGCGCGAGGGCGGCGGCGCCAAGTACCTCGATCGTCACCGCGAACAGGGTAAGCTGCCGGTGCGCGATCGCATCGCCCGGCTCCTCGATCGAGGGTCGCCGTTTCTCGAGCTCTCTCCTCTCGCGGCGTTCGGGATGTACGACGACGAGGCGCCGGCGGCGGGTCTCCTGACCGGCATCGGCCGGATCTCTGGACGCGAGGTGATGATCGTCGCCAACGATGCGACGGTAAAGGGAGGCACCTATCTCCCGATCACGGTGAAAAAGCATCTGCGCGCGCAGGATATCGCTCTGCAGAATCGTCTTCCGTGCGTGTACCTGGTCGATTCGGGCGGCGCGTTTCTTCCGCTTCAGGCGGAGGTGTTTCCCGACCGCGATCACTTCGGCCGCATCTTCTTCAATCAGGCGCGCATGTCGGCCGAGTGCGTGCCGCAAATCGCCGCGGTCATGGGATCGTGCACGGCCGGAGGCGCCTACGTGCCGGCGATGTCGGACGAAACGATCATCGTCAAGGGGACCGGCACGATCTTCCTGGGCGGTCCGCCGCTGGTGAAAGCAGCGACCGGCGAGGAAGTCACCGCGGAAGAACTCGGCGGCGCCGACGTGCACACGCGTCTTTCCGGCGTCGCCGATTACTTCGCTGAAGACGACGATCATGCGCTGGAGCTCTGTCGAACGGTCATTTCGACGCTGCACAGTACCAAGCACCTGCCCGCGGACATGACGACGCCGGAAGAGCCACGCTACGATCCCGCCGAAATCTATGGCGTCGTCAACGCCGACATTCGCAAACCGTACGACGTCCGCGAGATCGTAGCGCGCCTCGTCGACGGCTCGCGCTTCGACGAGTTCAAGGAGCGCTACGGGGCGACGCTCGTCACCGGCTTCGCGCGCCTTCACGGGTTTCTCATCGGCCTGATCGCCAACAACGGTGTCCTCTTCTCGGAATCGGCGCTGAAGGCGACGCACTTCATCGAGCTCTGCAATCTGCGCGGCGTCCCGCTCATCTTCCTGCAGAACATCACCGGGTTCATCGTCGGCAGCAAGTACGAGCGCGCGGGGATCGCGAAGGACGGCGCGAAGATGGTGCACGCTGTGGCGAATTCGGTCGTGCCCAAGTTCACGGTCATCATCGGCGGATCGTTCGGCGCGGGCAATTACGGCATGTGCGGCCGCGCGTACGAGCCGCGGCTGCTGTGGATGTGGCCCAACGCGCGAATTTCGGTCATGGGTGCGCAGCAGGCGGCATCGGTGTTGACGACTGTGAAGCGGGACCAGCTCGCGCGCGAAGGCAAACCGTTCTCGCAGGAGGAAGAAGACGCCATCGCCGGACCGATTCTGGACAAGTACGATCTCGAAGGTTCGCCCTACTACTCCACCGCGCGTCTGTGGGACGACGGCATTCTCGATCCTGCGGAGACGAGGCAGGCGCTCGCGCTCGGGTTGTCGATGGCGTACAACGCGCCCCTGCCTGAAGCTAGATTCGGAGTGTTTCGGATGTAGGCACGAAAATGATTTCGTGCGTGTGGTTCAACAACGATGCCGTACACGTTCTTGGACAGGCGTCGCGAAGGTCCGGTCGAATACCTCACCCTGAACAGACCCGACGTTCGCAACGCCTTCAACGAACAGGTGATCGCCGAGTTGAGCGCGTGGGCAGCCGACGCACGCGCCGCAGCGGAACGCCGTGAGGTCCGCGCCGCGGTTCTGGCCGGCGCGGGGAGAACGTTTTCGGCCGGCGCCGACGTGACCTGGATGGCGAAGACGGTTCACTACACTGAAGAAGAGAACCTGCGCGATGCGACCGCCATGTCGCGCATGTTTGCGGCGCTCGACAGTCTTCCAGTTCCGCTCATTGGTCGCATCGCAGGCGCTGCGCTCGGCGGCGGCGCCGGACTCGCGGCCGTGTGCGACATCGTGGTGGCCGCAGACGATGCGGTGTTCGGCTTCACGGAGGTCAAGCTCGGTATCCTGCCCGCCGTGATCTCGCCGTTTGCGCTCGCGAAAATCGGACGCTCCGCCGCGCGCGAGCTGTTTCTCACAGGAGCCCGCTTTTCAGCCGCGCGCGCCAAGGAGATCGGTCTCGTTCACACGATCGTTCCGGCTGCCGACCTCGATGCGACGGTCGCGGGTTACGTGAACGAGATTCTGGGCGCCGGACCCCAGGCGGTCGCCGCTGCGAAAGCGCTCATTCCAGCGGTCTGGGGCCGTCCGCTCGACGATGCCACGTCGGTCACCACGAAGGCCATCGCCGCGAGGCGCGTCTCGCCTGAAGGCCAGGAGGGCTTGAACGCCTTCCTCGGGAAACGAAAACCATCCTGGGGCGTCTGATGGTGCGTCGCGTCCTGGTCGCCAACCGCGGCGAAATTGCGTTGCGGATCATTCGCGCTTGCCGGGAGCTCGCCGTCGAGAGCGTCGCCGTTTTCTCGGATGCCGATCGACATGCGCCGCACGTGCTCGCGGCCGATCGCGCCGTGCACGTCGGCGCCGCGCCAGCTGTCGAAAGCTATCTCGCGATTGAGCGCATCCTCGATGCCGCGCGCGCCTCCGGCGCGGACGCCGTGCATCCCGGCTACGGTTTCCTGTCCGAGAGTGCCACCTTCGCAGACGCCTGCCGGCGCGCCGGCCTGATATTCGTCGGCCCACCGGCCGACGCCATCGGACGCATGGGGTCGAAGATCGAAGCGCGGCGCGTGGCTGCCGGCGCGGGCGCGCCGATCGTTCCGGGCGAAACGCCCTCCGACCAGTCCGATCGCGCCGTGCGCGCGGCGATCGAACGCGTCGGGCTGCCCGCGCTCGTCAAGGCATCAGCAGGCGGCGGCGGAAAAGGGATGCGGCGGGTCGGCGACGTGCGCGACATCGACGAGGCGATTCAGGCCGCGCGTCGAGAAGCGAGGGCCGCATTTGGCGACGGCATGCTCTATGTCGAACGACTGGTCGAGAGACCGCACCACGTCGAAGTCCAGATCTTCGCCGACGGCTACGGCCACGCCGTGCACCTGTTCGAACGCGAATGCTCCCTGCAACGGCGCCATCAGAAAATCATCGAAGAAACGCCGTCGCCGCTTTTGAATCCGGCATTGCGCGCACGAATGACGTCGGCGGCCGTCGCGATCGCGCGCGCCGCCGGTTATCGCAATGCCGGCACGATCGAATTCCTGGTCGAGGCGGATGCCGCCGCGTTCTATTTCCTCGAGATGAACACGCGCCTGCAGGTCGAGCACCCGATCACCGAACAGCTGACCGGCATTGATCTCGTGCGCGCGCAGCTTCTCGTCGCCTCGGGAGAGCCGCTGCCGTGGAGTCAGGACGACATTACCGCCCGCGGACATTCGATCGAGGCGCGCGTGTATGCGGAAGACCCCGGGCAGCGATTCCTTCCCCAGGCTGGACGGCTCCTCCGGTATCGCGAACCTCGCCGGCCGGGCGTGCGCGTCGACGCCGGAGTCGTCGAGGGCAGCGAAATCCCGGTGTACTACGACCCGATGATCGCAAAGGTGATTGCATCGGCGGAAACACGTGCGCTGGCGATCGCCCGGCTCGCGGCGGCGCTCCGTGAGTTTACGATCGAAGGCATTCGGACGAACATCCCGTTTCTCACGACGCTGCTCGATCTGCCGGCATTCCACGACGGATCCATCGACACGTCCTACATCGACCGCGAATGGGACGCGCTCGCTGCAACAATCTCGTACGCGCCGGCGTCGCGAGCGCCATCGACACCTGAAGTCGGACCGGCGATCGACAATTCGCAATCGGCGGTCTCTTTTGATCCCTGGGGCCCGTCTTCGCTCGTCCGAAGCGGTGCTCGAGCGTCGACGCCGCAAGCGGCGCCGCCTCCTGTGCGTCGGCAGCACACAACCAGCGCCCAAACGCTCGCCGCGCCCATGCCCGCGACGGTGATCAAGGTTCACGTCAAGGCCGGCGACGTAGTAAAGAAGGGTGACACGATCCTCGTGCTCGAAGCGATGAAGATGGAACTGCCGATTCGCGCGCCCGGCGATGCCCGCATTGCGGCCGTCTGTTGTCGTGAAGGCGATCTCGTTCAGGCGGACACTACGTTGGTTGAGTTGGCGTGACGCCGGCGCATGTGACTGTCGTCGAAGTCGGGCCCCGCGACGGGCTTCAGAACGAGCACGCCTCGATAACGACGCTCGACAAGATCGAGTTCGTGAATCGGTTGACCGATGCTGGCCTTCCCGTCGTCGAAGTGTCCGCGTTCGTCAGCCCGAAATGGGTACCGCAGATGGCCGACGCGGCGGAGGTGTTCGCCGGCATCCGCCGCCGCGAGGACACGCGGTACACCGCGCTCGTGCCAAATCTCGCGGGTCTCGATCGAGCGATGCGCGCCGGCGTCGCCGAAATCGCCGTCTTCGCCGCGTCGACCGAGACCTTCAGCCGCAAGAACATCAACCAGAGCATCGACGATTCGCTCGCGGCGTACCAAGACGTCTGCGACCGTGCGCTCGCCGCGGGCCTCCGTGTGCGCGGCTACCTATCGACCGCATTTGGCTGTCCGTTCGAGGGCGCAGTCGCGCCCGCACGAGTCGCCGAGGTGGCCGCGAGACTCGCGGATCTCGGCGTGTTCGAAGTTGCCGTCAGCGACACGATCGGCATCGCGCATCCGGGTCAGGTGCCACGTGTGCTCGATGCCGTGCTCGCTCGGCTGCCGGTCGCCAAGATCGCGCTTCATTTTCACGATACGCGCGGCACCGCGCTCGCTAACGTCATGGCCGCGCTGCCCTTCGGCGTCTCGACATTCGACGCCTCGGCTGGCGGACTCGGCGGCTGCCCGTACGCGCCGGGCGCCGCGGGCAATCTCGCGACCGACGACCTCATCTATCTACTGGACGGCTTGGGAATTGAAACCGGTGTGTCGCTGAAGAAGCTGAGCGAGGCGTCGGCATTCATCGGCCGGCGCCTCGGTCACCGGCTTCCCTCGCGCTACGCTCAGGCCGTGGCTTCCGACTTTTCGGGTTCCTGAAGAAGCTTCACGACCTCTTCGAACGGCATCATGTTGATCGCATCGTAATCGGGGGGACACCCGAACTCGCGTTGCTGCGGCGCCGTGGGATTGCCGAGCGTGACGCACAGTCCGCAGCCGATGCAGAGATCCGCGCGAACGGCGCATACCATCCGCCCGTCGCGATCCGGCTCTTCCACGATGCAGCCGGCCACGGGACACGCGGCCTGGCAAATCGAGCACGAAAACGCACCGAAACAGCGATCGGGATCGATGACCGCAATCGTCTTCGGGGCCTTCTTGCGCGGCCCGCTCATCATCTTGGTCCACATATCTGGACCGCGATTATAGCTGATTCATCTGAGCGGATGACCCGACGGGGGCTCGCCTACCTCCGGCATGCCGGCCCATAGCGTCGACGTGTCTTCCCACACCGTCGTCTCGGCGTTGGTGCCGAAGAATCGTATGTTGGTCGGTTCGGTCGGGTCCGCGGCGGCTCTGTAGCTGCGTCCGGCGAGACCACCTGCGAGGCCGTTGCACGTTGCCGGCGCGCCTGCATACGCAGTGGCGTCGAGCTGGATGATGTAGTTGCTCTTGACGACGGTTGCCGCGCTGCTCAAGTCGGGGCTGATGTACGCCTCGTTCGTTCCGGCCGGCGGAACCCCCAGCGTCGTGAGTGACGGTGCGTAGAACCCAAGACCGCACGACAGCGCGTACGACAGCTCGCCGCTGTTGATCGCGCGCATCGTGCTGATTGCGGACGCGGAGTTCGCCATCTGTTTGGCGAGCAGCATGCGCGGGATCGCAATGCTCGATAACAGACCGATGATTCCGCAAACGAACACGAGGTCGATCAGCGCAAATCCGTGCGCTTTCACAAGTCTCACGCCTGTATGTTCTCCAGAGGATCGCTGACACAATAGCAGAGGTCATGCCGGCTCGAACGCGGACACAATATCGTTGCACTTCAACGACTTACCACGCTGCGCGCGGCCGGCGGGCTGACACATTGCGTCAGTCCGCAGCCAGCCTGACAATTCTTGCCACTATGTTTTCGGTTGAAGACCCGCCCGGCTACAGATTAGCCGACGCGCATCAACCGCTCGCTGAGGCCGTCCACCAGCTGCTGATCGGTGTCTGGCAGGTCATGGAAAAAGCAGTTGATGGCTTCGACGATAACGCGCCATTGCGCGAGGCCGGTCACCGCGCTGAGGGCATTGAGGCGCGCTTTGAATTCGTGCGGCACTCGAACACTGAGTTGCGGATAGTCCTTGACCTTCTCTCCCTCTCTGGCGCCGGCAGGCGGTCGACCGGCGCGGCGTCGTCCTCTTTTATCGGGCATGGTCAGTGGCGCTGGTGACGCACGGCTGAGATGCGCGCACTCCGCTGCGCATCGGACTCGCGCGACGATGAATCAACACCAGCGAAAGCGTCATGGCGGCGCATTGTGCAAAGGAAGGTCCAGTCCGCAGAGCGTCACCCTGGCGTCCCGTAACGTCATGGTCTGAGACGCGCGACGCATCTCGAGCGTGAAAAATGGAGCGGCGATACGCGTGGCCGTCTGGCGTTCGGGTTGCATTGCGTCGAGAGCCGTGGCCGACACAACGCTTCCTGTTCCCGATCGCCGATCAAGCGAAACCAAGAGGGACCGCCGCAAGAACTCGCGCAGCGGCCGCCGGAAATCCGATCCGCACACCAACTGGCGCCGGATCGCGTGGGTGTTCGCCGTGTATGCGGCGTATCTGAGCATCCGCTCGTTGCCGTCGACGGTGAAAAGCTTCTTCAAGCGAGCGACGACGCCGGCCAACTAACGGGAGACATCCGGCGGATTCTCGCCCAGCGCCGTCGCCAGATCGATCTGGTGTTCCTGCTCCTGGCGTAGAATCTCGCGGATGTCCTCCGCGATCGCGTACTCGCCAATCGACTCGCATTCGCGCACGCGCTGGCGGTACGCCCGGATCGTATTGTTCTCATTGTCGAGATCCGCTCGCAGCATCATGCGCGCATCCTCGGACTGCACAACGGCCAGCGGCGTGGCCGTCGGCATGCCGCCGAGGTAGTCGATGTGCTTCGAGATCTTCAGCGCATGGCTTAATTCCTCGCCCGCGTGCTTCTCGAGCTCCTTCGCGATACTCATGTACTCGGCGCCTTTGAGCACTTGTGAATAGACGACGTAAGCGATGACCGCCTGATACTCGCGCGCGAGATCTTCATTCAGGCGCTCGATCAGCTTCTGGCGCGTAATCGTCGTCTCCTGCTGCGCGGTCTGATTCGGCACGTGATCCTCCTGTCGTATGTTGAAACTCGGCCGTCGGGTTGCGGACCTGATCTTGCAAAAGGGCTACCGGCAGACAAGGACTGAGTGAATGAAGACATACGCCCTGTTGCTGTCCGCTCTGCTTGCATCACAAACCGTCGTCACGCCGCCGGAAAACAAGTACACGCCTGCCCAGGATGTGGAGCTTGGACGCAAGGCAGCCGCGGAAGCGCGCCAGCAGCTGCCCCTCCTGCGGAACGACGCCGTGACGTCGTACGTCGAAAACCTCGGTCGTCGCCTCGTCAATGCGATTCCGCGCGACGTGCAACACCCGGAATTCAATTACACGTTCGAGGTGGTCAACGTCCGCGAGATCAACGCGTTCGCGCTTCCGGGCGGACCGATGTTCGTCAACCGCGGCATGATCGAGGCGGCCCACACCGAGGGTGAGGTCGTGGGCGTAATGGCGCACGAGTTGAGCCACGTGGTGCTGCGTCACGGCACGGCGCAGGCGACCAAGGCCACGCCGTACGAGATCGGTCAGGTCGCCGGAGCGATCTTCGGCGCGATCGTCGGCGGCACGTGGGGACGGGTCATCTCACAAGGCACGCAGTTCGGCCTCGGCGCGGCATTCCTTCGTTTCAGCCGCGAATTCGAGCACGATGCCGATATCGAGGGATCGCACATCATGGCCCGCGCCGGCTACGATCCGCGCGACATGGCCAACATGTTCAAGACGATCGAAAAGCAGGGCGGATCGGGCGGGCCGCAGTGGCTGAGCGATCATCCCAATCCCGGCAATCGCTCCGAGTACATCGCGAAGGAAGCGCAGCTGCTGCGGGTCGAGAACTCGATTCGCGACACGCGCGACTTCGCGCAGGTGCAGGCGAACCTCAAGCGGCTGCCGCGGGCGCCGACGACGGAGGAAGCGACGCGGAACAGTCAGCGGCCGGTCGGGACGAGCGGCGATACACGCATGCCGACGGGGCGTGTCGAGGTACCATCCTCCAGTTTCCGAACCTACGACGAAGGCAACCTGTTTCGTGTCAGCGTGCCGTCGAACTGGCGGGAGGTGCCCGGCAATAACAGCGTCACGTTCGCGCCCGATGGCGCGTACGGATCGTCGAACGGCCAGAGCGTGTTCACTCACGGCGTCGAGATCGGTGTCTCGCGCAACGAGACACACAATCTGCAACAGGCGACCGACGAGCTCATTCAATCGCTCGGACAGGGGAATCCGGCGCTGAGCCGTGCATCCGGGTACGACCGCATCACCATCGACGGCCGGCAGGGACTGCGCACCGTGTTGTCGAACACGTCGGAGGCGACCGGACAGCGCGAGGCGATCCAGCTGGCGACCACACAACTCGGCGACGGCACGCTGCTCTACACGATCGGCGTGGCGCCGGCCGACCAGTTCTCGTCCTACCGCAACGTGTTCGATCGCGTTCTCAGTTCCCTTCGGGCGTCGCGGTAACCGATCAACGCTGAGTCCGCCGAGACCGCACAATTAGAGGACCTTCTGAAACAATCTGCGGTCTTTGCGATCTCTGCGTTCGATACGACGCGAGAATCAGAATCGCAGCGCGAGACCAAGTGCGGCGCGCCAGAAGTCGACCGGCTGGCTGCTGAAGAGGTTGCCGAGCGTGATGTCCTGCAGCGTGTGCAGATGCCTGAGGTCGGCGCGAATGCCCACGCCGTGCGCCAGGAAGACGTTCACGCCGCCGCCCACGTCGTAGCCGAGCGCATTCTGATCGAGCGAAAGGCTGGACGAATCGAATTTCGCGTGTGGGCGGATGAGGCCGAGGCCCGCCAATGCATACGGCTGAATCGGTCCGGCCGGCACCACGACCATCAGATTGCTCATGACCGTCAGCACCGCGTTGTCGCCGCCTTCGGTTTTGCCGAAGAAGTTCGGCGAGTAGCCGATGTCTTCCTCGAAGCCGAAGATGCCGTGCCTCGAACCGAACGAGACTCCCCAATTCAGACGCTTCTCGTCGCAATTCGACAGCCTGATGCAATTCGCGGAATCGCCGCCGAAATTGAAGCCGACGAACGGCGTAAGAAATCCTTCCGCGTGAGCCGGCCGGTCCCACGTCATCATCGCCATGGTAAGGACGACAAACGCCGCAATCGATCGCGCGTGATCGTTCATGGACGTGATCGGTCGCGATGCAAGGGGCACACCGGAGAATGCCGGCGCCATCGGGCGCGCACCGCGCACGTTCCGATGGGCGCTGTATAAATCATTAACACCGCAAGCGTTGTATACACAGCAGAACGGCGACGTCCGCTTCAGATGCGCCAGCAAAGTTCATAGAAATGCACAACGACCGTTGTAAAATCGGCGCGTTTTCGGATCCATCACATCTTCCAACGAGTGCCGCTGACCCCAGGAATCCGCATCGCCGGTCGATTCGAGATCGTCGCTCCGATCGGCGCCGGCAGCATGGGCGAGGTCTACCAGGCACACGATCTGACGCTTCACCGGGACGTCGCGCTCAAGCTGCTCTCCCCTGCGCTGGCCACCTCTGAAGAGCATCTGGCGCGCTTCCAGCGCGAAGCCCGCGCCGCGTCGGGACTCAATCATCCGAATATCTGCACGATTTACGACATCGGCCAGGCCGCCGAAGCCGACGGACGCCCGTATCTCGTAATGGAACTGCTCCGCGGCTTCACGCTGTATGAAGGGCTCGCGAGCGGACCTCTTGCGGTCGGAACCGTCGTCAACATCGGCGTGCAGGTCGCCAATGCGCTCGACGCCGCGCATTCGGCGGGCATCGTCCACCGCGACATCAAGCCGGCGAACATCTTCATCACGACGCGCGGCGACGCGAAGCTGCTCGACTTCGGCCTTGCCGCGGTCGCCCAAGCCACCGAGGCGTCGGCGTCGCTCACCAATCCGGGCACCTCGGTCGGAACGGTTCTGTACATGTCGCCCGAGCAGGCGCTGGGCGATCCGCTCGACGCGCGGACCGACATCTTCTCGTTTGGCGTCGTCTTGTACGAAATGGTGACCGGGCGCCGCGCGTTCGAAGGACGGTCGACGACCGCGATCGTCGACGCGATTCTCCATTCGACGCCGTCGGGACTCGATGCCGCAGGCGCGATAACGATTCCGACAAGTCTCCGGCAGCTGATCGCGCGCATGCTCGACAAGAACAAGGATCGGCGTCCGGCGAGCGCCGCTGAAGTCGCGGTTCATCTGCGCGCGGTGCAGAGCGGGTCGATCGCCGGACGTGAATATGCTGCGGTAACCGAAGCCAGCACCGCGCGCACGAACGGCACGAACGATTTGCAGGTCGAATCGGACGTGTTTCAAGAGACGCCGGCGTACCTGCCGAGGATTGGCTCGTCCTCCGGCCTGACGCGGGCGTGCGAAAACATTCGAATGCGCGACGTCGGTCCGATGTCGCTCGGGCTATTGGTGCTCGCTGCGGCCCTGTATATCGGCTATTCGCGGTTTCACGGCGCCACGCCTTCGCTCACCGCGCGCGAACCACTGCTGCTGGCCGACTTCGTCAACACGACCCGCGAGCCGGTGTTCGACGGCGCGCTCAAGGATGCGCTCGAAATCCAGCTGCAGCAGTCGCCGTACGTGAACGTGCTGCCCGTCTCGCAGATACACGCGGCGCTGCGGCTGATGCAGAAGCCGGCGAGCGAACCGGTATCGCCCGAGGTCGCCCACGATCTCTGCCAGCGCGTCGGCGCCAAAGCCGTCCTGCTGGGATCGATTGCACCGCTCGACAGCGCGTACGTCGTGAAGCTGGAAGCGCAGGCGTGCGGATCGGGCGACGTCGTGGCGCGGCAGCAGGTGCAGGCGGCATCGAAAACCGACGTCCTGCCCAGCGTCGGATCCGCCGCCGCCCGATTGCGCGAGCAGCTCGGCGAATCGCTTGGATCGATTCAGCGTTTCAACGTGCCGGTTCAGCACGCGACGACGGCATCGCTCGAAGCGCTCAAGGCGTACAGCATGGGGCTCGACACGCGCAACCGTATCGGCGATGTGCAGGCGATCCCGCTGTTCGAACGCGCGCTCGCCCTGGACCCGAACTTCGCGCTGGCCGCCGCGCGTCTCGCGTCGATTTACACGAACCTCGCCGACCAGGCGAAAGCGCAGGAGTACATGAAGCGCGCCTTCGAGCGCAGCGAAGGGCTCAGCGAGCCCGAGCGCCTCTTCATCACCTCGTCGTATCACTTCATCGTCACCGGGCGCCTCGATCAGGTCGTCACGACCTATCAGCTGTGGATCAGCACGTATCCGCAGGACTGGATTCCGCACAACAACTTGTCGTCGGCCTACTCGCGGCTCAATCAACTCGACGCCGCGGTGCACGAAGCGCAGGCAGCCGTCCAGCTCGCGCCCAACATCGTCATCGGGTACCAGCAACTCGCGCATACGCTGCTCGTGGCCGACCGGTTGGACGAGGTGAAGGCGGTGCTCGCCGATGCCGCCACCCATTCGCTCGATTCGTCATACAACCGCGCAGTTGCCTACGACATCGCCTTTCTCGAACACGACACCGCACGCATGCAGGAGCAGCTGCGCGCATCGGCGTCGCGGGCCGACGGCTATCTGATTCTGACCGAAGCGGCACGCGCCGCGCTCGCCGCCGGCGAAATCGAGACGAGCCGCACTCTGTACGGCAAGGCTATTGAAGAGGCGCAGGAAGCGAAGATCATGGATTACACCGGCAGCCTTCTCGCGGAGCAGGCGATCGGCGACGGGCTGATCGGTGATGGCGCGCGCGGCGCGGAACGATTCCAGCGGGCGCTCGTCACGAGCCACGGAATAGAGACCACGTGGTCCGCGGCGCTGGCGGCAGCGTTCGCCGGCCGCACCACCGACGCCGCGCGCCTCGCGTCCACGTATCAGCGGCTGGCGGTGCCGGCGGCCGATATCGTCAACGGCGTTATACCGATGCTCAATGCGGCCGTGGCGATCGCGAACGACAACCCGCGGAGCGCGATCGATTTGCTCGCCGGCGCCACCGCCTACGAGCGGTCAGTCGGAATCTGGATTCCGTACTTGCGTGGGCTCGCATTGGCCCGCGTCAACGATCACCGGCGGGCGGCGGCCGAATTCCGCAAGGTAATCGCGCGCCGCGGCAGTCAGCCCGCGAGCCTCCTGCACACGCTCGCCACGCTTCAGCTCGCGAGAGCGGTGCGTGCAGCCGGCGATACGGCCGCCGCGCGCCAGGCGTACACCGACTTCACGACCGCGTGGGCCCACGCCGACAGTGGCGTGCCGTTACTGGCCGAAGCGATGCGAGAAGCCTCTGCGCTGAAATGACCGCGCGCCACGACGTCGTGTTCGTCTCGATGCCGTTTGGTCCGCTGTTCTCGCCGTCGCTTGCCCTGAGCCTGCTGCAGCCGCAGGTACATGCGCGAGGCCTTGCGTGCCGCGTCGAATACTTCACGCTGGCCTACGCCGAGCGCGTCGGCCATTCGCTGTACTCCAAGATCCTCGCGGAGCATCGCGCGATGGCGCGCAGCTTCGTCGGCGAGTGGATTTTCTCGCACGCGCTTTTCGACTGGCCCGCCGGGCACGATCAGCGGTACCTGCGCGAAGTGCTGCGCAGGGCGCCTTCACACCTTGGATGGAATCAGAACAAGCCGCCTGGCGCGCGCGACATGGCAGCGCTCGAGGACGCCGTGGCGTCGGTATCGTCATTCGTCGACTGGTGCGCCGGCCGGATCGTCGATCTCGAACCGCGCCTGCTCGGCTTCACGAGCGTGTTCCAGCAGCATCTGGCGTCCCTCGCGCTCGCCAAACGCGTCAAGGCGCGCTTCCCCGGCGCGTTCGTCGTGATCGGCGGCGCGAACTGCGAAGCCGCGATGGGGATGGAAACGGTGCGCCAGTTTCCCTTCGTCGATGCCGTGGTCTCCGGCGAAGCCGATCGCGTGGTGGGCGACCTCGCGGCGCGCGTCGTTGCGGGCGATCCGATCGAGGGACTGCCCGGCGTGGTCACCCGAAAGACGCTCGCAGCGAGGGGCCTGGGCTGCGGCACGCCGACGGCGGTCGTCAACGACATTGACGTGCTGCCGTACCCCGATTACACCGACTACTTCGATCAGTTTGCGCGCAGCAGGTTCCGCGATCAGTGGCAGCCGAGCGTGTACGTCGAAACGTCGCGCGGCTGCTGGTGGGGCGAGCGGATGCACTGCACGTTCTGCGGCCTCAACGGCGAGACGATGACGTATCGCAGCAAATCGGCCGCGCGGGCACTCGACGAGCTGACGCACCTGGCGACCACTTACCCCGGCTGCGACATCCAGGTCGTCGACAACATTCTCGATCTCAAGTACTTCAGAACGCTGCTGCCGATGCTGGCCGAGCGGAAGCTGAAGGTCTCGCTGTTCTACGAGACGAAATCGAACCTCAAGAAAGATCAGGTCCGGCTGCTGCGCGACGCCGGCGTCACGATCATCCAGCCCGGCATCGAGAGCCTCAGCGACAACGTGCTGAAGCAGATGAAGAAAGGCGTCTCGGGCCTGCAGAACATTCAGCTGCTGAAGTGGTGCAAGGAATTCGGCGTCGAGCCGCTGTGGAACGTGCTCCTCGGATTCCCGGGCGAATCGCCAGACGATTACCACCGGATGGCGGAGCTCACCGCGCAGCTGTGCCACCTGCCGCGGCCGGTGTGCGTGACGGCGATCCGACTCGACCGGTTCAGTCCGAACTTCAACGAGTCCGATCGTCTCGGCTTCGCGCGAGTGCGGCCGCTCCCGTTCTACGAATTCCTCTACGACCTGCCGGAGTCGGCGCGGCGCAACCTCGCGTACTTCTTTGCGTACGAATACCAATCGCCGCAGGACGTCGCCAGCTACGCGGTGCCGCTGATCCGCCGCGTGCACGCATGGAAGACGACCTGGCGGCACTCGGAGCTCGTATCGATCGATATCGCCAATCGGCTGGTGGTGTTCGACACCAGGCCGCGGGCAAAAGCGCCGATTTCCATGCTGTCGGGCGAGGATCGCGATCTGTATCTCGCGTGCGACGCGATCACCGACTCGAGCCAGGTCGACGCCTCGAGCATGGCCCGGTTGAACGCGATGGTCGATCGCGGGCTGATGCTGAAGGACGGTGCGCGCTACCTGTCGCTCGCCGTTCCGATTGGAGACTACACGCCGAAAGGGATTGCCGCCGCGCGGCTGCGTGCGATGTTCGCTTCGTCCACGACGCGCGATTATGACGGCGTCCGCATCCGATTCAGCGCGAGCGGAGCGCACGATCGCTCACCGCTGACGAAGTCGCATTTCGAGCTCGACGCGGCCAACGAGTTGTACGTGCGGCGGACTGTCCGCTGACGAGGAGGCGCGACGATGGCGAAGAAGAAGGCGGGAACCAAGAAGAAGGCGGCGGGCGGAAAGAAGAAGAAGAAGGCAGCGGTCAAGAGAAAGAAGCCCGCCGGCTGCATCTACAATTGACGACTACGAACGGCGATTCGAAATCCTGTTCCAGTTCTTCGCGAGATGCTCCGCCGTGCGCCACGCGAGCGCCTGCACGGTGAGCGTCGGATTGTGCGCGCCGCTCGTCCCCATCGTCGAGGCGCCGAGGACGCCGAGATTTGGCGCCTCATGCGAAAGGCCCCAGCGATCGACGACGTTGGTCGCGGGATTGTCGCCCATGCGCGTTCCGCCGTACGCGTGCGTGCTGATTCCCATCGCGCCGCCGACCGGCGCGCGCTGAATCGCGACCGCGCCCGCTTCGCGATACCACTGCTCCATTTTTCCCTGCGTGAACAGCGATACGCGTCGTTCGTTCTCCTTGAACTCCGCGGTGACGCGGCAGACCGGGAAGCCGAGCGGATCCTTCACGACGGGATCGAGATCGATGTAGTTGTCCTCGTACGGGAGCGTCGTCTTCTGGATGTACGCGGTGTTCGATCGATCGGCGTTCTCCTTGATGAACGCCTTCCATGCCGATCCCCATGCGGGCGCGCGGCCGAACGTGCTCATGCCGGCGGCGCCGATCGGACGGCGATCCGAGTACACCCACAGGTTGCCGCCGCCGATGAAATCGAGGCCCGAATGATCGAAGTTGTCGTCGGCCCAGTCGTCGACGGCGACGCCCTGCGCGGGAAGGCCGTACCACGAGCTCGTATTGGAGGGAAACAGCGCCGACACGCCGGCGAGCATGTTGTGGCTGAAGTAGTGGCGGCCGACCTGACCGTGATTGTTCGATAGACCGTTCGGAAACGCTTTGGACTTCGACAGGAGCAGCAGCCGCACGTTCTCGTACGTGTAGCCCGCCACGAGCACCACCTTCGCGGGCTGGAAATACTCGACGCCGTCGGTGAGGTAGTTCACGCCGGCAACCTGACCGTTCGCGTCGACTTCGATCGTCGTCACATGCGCGCGCGTCACCACCTTGAGGCGTCCTGTCGCCTGCGCGCGCGGAATCGTCGTCACCATCGTCGAGTTCTTGGCGTCGACGTGACAGCCGCCGCGATTGCAGAAGCCGTGATACATGCAGGGCGAGCGATTCTGGTACGAGCGCGAATTGACGGCGGCCGGGCCGGGGAACGGATGAAACCCGAGCGATTTCGCGCTCCCCGCCATCTTCTCGATGAACTCGGTCCAGCGGAGCGGCGGCATCGGATAGCCGCGCCTGCGCGGCGCTTCGAACGGGTTGCCGCGCGGATCGATCCGGCCGTCGACGTTGCCCGCCTGACCCGAGACGCCGACTCCGTACTCGACTTTGTCGTAGTAGGCCTCGAGCTCATCGTAATCGAACGGCCAGTCCTCGACAGTCGACCCTTTCGGAATCCGCGATGCGCCGTACCGCCGCGTCGTCTCGCTCACGACTTTGAAATCCCACGGATTGAGACGCCAGCTCTGTCCCCAGTAATGCAGCGTCGTGCCGCCGACGCTGTTCTGCATCGGATGGACGGTGCCGCGCGGCGCACTCGGCGACGAGGCGTTGGGCCGTGACGTCGGAATCTCCTGATTCGCTTTCTGCACCGACTGCGGCCAGCCGCGCACGTTGTTGCGCAGCTCGTCGGGCGCGAAATCCTTTCGCGTGAGCCACGTCCCGGCCTCGAGGCCGACGACCTCGATTCCGGCCTGCGCCAGCGGAAGCGCGGCGACACCGCCGGCGGCGCCGAGTCCGACGATGACGACGTCCGTGTCTTTCAGCCTGTTCGCCATTCCGCCTACGCCTGCCGATCTCCGCCGGCGTCGGCGGACAAGCGTGCCGATGACTTCGTGAAGGTGCCGTAGTCGTACGCCGACTTGTGATTCGATTTCAGCTGATGCGCTTCGAGGGTCCTTTGATCGGTCGGACTCACCATCGTCCGCACGCCGGGATAGCCGATCAGATCCCAGCCGGCGAAATCTCTGTTCCCGCCGTAATACGGATCGCCGAACGTTCCCTGATGTGTGTGGTTCAAGACCATTGCGAAGAAGGCGGCGGAGCTGCCGGTGAAGCCGGTTGCGGCACCGGTCTCGACGTCGATTAACACGGAATCCTGATCGGTCGGCGACAGCTCCTTGAACGTCTTGCCGCGGGATGACTGCGCGTAACGGTCGAGCGCTGCAAGTCCCGATCGGTAGGCCTCACGCGTCGGCGACAACGCGCCGGCGAGCGCGCGATCGATGTAGCGCGCCGCGCCGGCCTCCACGGCGCCCGGCCCATTCGCGTCGGTTGGAATCAGCCGTCCGACGATCGCGTCGAGCACCTCCATCTCGTGCGCCGAGAGGCTCTCAAGCGCTTCGGGGGCGCCGCTCGCCTGAAAGGCCCGCGCCATGGACTCGTCGCGTAGCGCGAAGCTTTCAGCCGAGCGCTCCGGTGCGACGATCGCTCTGCCATCGCTCGCCTCAAAGGCTCCCGCTACAGGTACCGCTGCGACGGCGCCAACGGCGCTCTTCAACAAATCGCGTCGTGAAATGAATGTCATTTGCGTTCGTAGGTGGCGATGAGCTCGCCCTGGCCAAGGACGTGACCGTTAATCGCCTCGAGAAGATCCGCGCGTGTCAAGCCAGGCTTCAAATCTGGCGTCATGTCGAGCGCGTAGACGACGAAGTGATAGTGATGCACTTTGCCGGGCAGCGGCGCCGGCCCACGGTAGATCGGACGGCGAAATCCCGACACGCCCTGTGTCGATCCGGCAATCTCCTTCGGCATCGGCTGATCAGGCTCGAACGGAATCGCTTCGGGCAACCCGTTCGCGTCCGCTGGAATGTTGTAGACGACCCAGTGCGCGTACGGCGGCGGACTGCCGGCATCTGGATCCTCGCACACCACAGCCAGAGACTTCGTGCCGTCCGGCACCCCACTCCACGCCAGCGGCGGCGAGTCGTTGCGTCCGTCGGCGGTGTACTGCTTCGGGATCGGTTGATCGGCCTTCAGCGCCGTGCTGGTCACCTCGAGAGGCTGCGGGACGATGTGAGCGGCGCGCGCCTGCTTGAACAGCTCGGCGATGTCGAGGCGGCCGCTCATCGCGGCAAACGTCCAACCCGTGCGGCCGTTTCCGTCTCTGATATTGATATCGGCCCCGTGCTGCAGGAGCAGGCGCACGATCTCGAGATGACCCGCCTGCGACGCCTTGATCAGGGCCGTCCGTCCGTCGTGGTCCTTCGCGTCAACCCTTGCGCCGCGATCGAGCAGCATCTGGACGACCTCGACGCAGTTATCGCCCGCGGCGCTCACCAGCGGCACGACGTCGCCTTCGGCGCCGTTCACGTTCACGCCGTCCGCAAGAATCGATCGCACGACGGTTGAATGACAGCCCGCCGCGGCCAGCGCGAGGTCTCCCGGCCTCGCCTTGAGGCCGCGCTTCCGCAAAACCGCCATCGCCTCGGCGTGACCTTCGGCGGCCGCGTACGTGAGCGGCGTGCTGCCGCCGGCGTCGGCAATTGTCGGATCGCCCCCGGCGCCGATGAGCGCCTCCACCGTGCCGGCGTCGCCGCTCGTCGCGGCCGCCATCATCGCGGTGCGCCCCTGACTGTCTTTCGCGTTCGGGTTCGCGCGACTCGCAAGGAGCGCGCGAACCGCATCGGCATAGCCGCCGAACGCCGCAACCATGAGCGCGGTCATCCCGCCGCCGCTCGTCGCGTTTGCATCTGCGCCGCCGGCGATCAGCAGCTTCATCACGTCGACGCGGTTCGCCGAGGCGGCGCGCATCAGCGCGTCCGAGCCGTCCTTGCTGGAGGCCTTCACGCTGGCGCCCGCCGCGATCAGCATGCGCGCGATCGCGGTCCGCCCTTCCGACGCGGCGACCATGAGCGGCGTCATGCCGGTCTCGTCCATCGCGTTTACGTCGGCGCCGCCAGCGATCAGCGACTGCACCGCCTTCGTGTCGCCGTACAGAACGGCATCGGTCAACGACGTCTGCTGCATCATCGCCGCCGCCAGCACAAGCGCAACCATCGTCTAATCCCTAATCCCTAACCGCGACTCGATTCACTGACAACCGCCGCTACACTACCACGCAGGAGGCTCCGATGCGGCGACTCGTTCAGGCGTTCGTTCTGCTTTCGATGACGACGACGGCACACACGCAGGACACCGGTCGCGTGCGGCAACAACAGTTTGCGGACGATCAGCGCGCGAAGCGGCGCAGGCGTGCTGTTTTATTTCTAGTCAGCGACTGCCGTACACGATCGCGCCCCGGAACAGCGTCATCTCACATTTCAGATCTTTGAGCGCGTCGGTTGGCACGGTGTAGAGGTTGCGATCCCAGACCGCGAGATCCGCGTCCTTGCCGACCTCGATCGAACCGATGCGGTTTTCGAGAAAGAGTTGATGGGCGGCCCAGATCGTGTACGAGCGCAGCGCCGTGCGCACGTCGACCGATTCGGCAGTACCGAAAGGCGTCCCGCCGAATCTTCCATTGAGCGTCTTGCGCGCGACGGTCGACCACAGGCCGTAGCGCGCGGGAAACGGCGTCACGCCGTAATCGGAACCGCCGGCCCAGATGATGCCTTTCTGCGTGTACGTTCTGAACGGTTTCAACCTGAAGACGCGCGGCCGGCCGAGATTCGCCGCGTAGTTGTCGCCGATCCACCACATGAACTCCGCCTGCGATTCCGGGTAGCCGGCGTCGTACTGCTTCTGCAGCCGCGCCATCACGTCGATGGCGTGATCGGTCGGCGTGTTGGCGTGGATGATGCCGTGACGAAGACCGCGCGTCGGCTTCGCGGCCAGCACCTGATCGTAGGTATCGACCACCCAGTCGATGGCGCGATCGCCGATCGCGTGCGTGCTGACGTGCACTCCGGCGTTGTGCAGGTCGGCCACGATGCGGCGGTACGCGTCGGGCGGCGTCGCCGGATAGCCGACGTTGCCTGCATCCTTGTCGGTGAAATTCCTGTTCCATTCCTCGTGCATCCACGCCGTCCGCGCGCCGCCGCTGCCGTCCATGAACATCTTGACGCCGCCGGAGATGAGCACGCCGTCGCCGATCGACGCCGCCGCTTTGGGATGCGCCTGCACGCGCGCCAGTACCTGCGCGTTGTCCTCCAATCGCCGTGCTCCCGACCACAGCGCGAATATGCGAACGGTGAGCTTCCCTTCTTTCAGAAGCTCTGCGTAGAGATCCCATTTCTGCTGCCCGATGCCGGGATCCTTCGCGCCCGTCATCCCTTCCTTGTTGAAGTCTTCGATCATCTTCACGAGGCCCTGTCGCTGCTGATCGCGCGTGAACGGCGGAACGAGCCGCGTCACGAGTCCCTGCGCCGCTTCCTTCATCACGCCGGTCGGATTGCCCTGAACATCGCGATCGATCGTGCCCGCCGGCGGATCGGGCGTCACCTTTCGCACCTCCGCCAGCTTCAGCGCGTAGCTGTTCGCGACGCCGTAATGGCCCGTCGTATGTTCCAGCCAGACCGGATTGTTGGGCGCCACCCTGTCGAGATCCGACGCCAGGACGTACCGGCGCTCGGCGAGCTTGCCTTCGTCCCACCCGCTCCCGCGAATCCACTCGCCGCGTTTCGCGGTCGCAACTTTCTCGGCCACACGTTTCACGACGTCATCGATCTTCGTGATCGCGACGTCGCTCAGGTTGATCGAGAAGAGATCGGCGGTTTCGGAGAAGTGGACGTGTGTGTCGATGAGGCCCGGAGTCACCGTGCGACCGTGAAGATCGATCACCTGGGTCCGGCCGTTTGCGAGCGCGCGCATGTCGCGGCTGCCGCCGACCGCGACGATCTTGCCGCCGGAGACGGCAACGCCCTGCGCGATCGAATCGGCCGCGTCGACGGTGATGACGGTTCCGTTGACGAGGATCAGATCGGCGGACGTTTGAGCTGGCGCGAATGCCGACGCGATGACGGCGACCAGCGCGATCGCGACGGCCGCGATTCCGACGGCCGCGTTACCACGCCATGACATAGCTGTCGCCCGTCGGGCTGACGCCGCCCATCAGCGCGCCGGTGACCGGATGGACCATGATCGCCTTCACCGATCCGACGCCGTGCACGTCGCGAAGATCGAGCTTGTGCCCCTTGGCGGCGAGGCCGCTCTTGACCGGCTCGGGCAGCACGTTTGGCGTGAGGAGCTTGCCGAGCACGGCGTGCGGCGCATACGAGTCGCGGAAGCTGTTGCTGATGACGGCCGGCTGCTCGAGCGCGAGCTGCACCGGCATGCCGAACTCGGCGACGTTGAGGAAGAACTGCAGCTGTGTCTGCGGCTGCGTGTCGGATCCCGGCGTGCCGAAGACCACGAATGGTTTGCCGTCTCTCAGCGCGAGCGCCGGGTTGATCGTCTGCCGCGTGCGCTTCCCCGGCTGCAGTGAGTTGACGTCGCTCGGGTCGAGATAAAAGTACCGCATCCGGTCGTTCAGAAAGAAGCCACCGCCGTCGACGACCATCCCGCTGCCGAATCCGCTCAGCAGGCTCGAGGTAATCGAGACCATGTTGTGGTCCTTGTCGACCACGGCGAGATACGTCGTGAGGTTGAGGATCTCGTCGGGATCGAAAGCTGCGACGGTCGTCGGCAGCGGCCGCGGCGCGGCATAAGCGACGGCCGCCGTGGGTGTCCTGAAGCGGAGCGGATCGCCGGGAGCCGGCTCGCCTTCGATCGCGCGGTTCGGGTCGATCAGCGCGCGGCGCGCGGCCGCGTACTCCTTCGACAGCAGCGCTTTCATCGGGATGTTCGCCACGAATTTCGGGTCGCCGACGTACTTGTTGCGATCCGCGAACGACAGCTTCAGCGATTCCGTAATCGCGTGGAGGTACGGCGCGCTGTTGTGCCCCATCGCTTTCAGATCGAAGCCCTCGATGATGTTGAGCGCTTCGAGCATCACGAACCCCTGCGAGTTCGGCGGACACTCGTAGACTTCCGTGCCGCGGTAGTTCACGTGCACCGGCGCGTCCTCGTATGGCTGATAGGAGGCGAGATCGGCCTCGGTGATGATGCCGCCGTTCGCCTTTAGAAACGCCGCGGTGTTCTTCGCGACGTCGCCGCGATAGAAGGGGTCGGCGCCTTTCGCGGCGACGGCGCGAAGCGTGCGCGCGAGATCTTTGTTGACGAGGATGTCGCCCATCTCGAGCGGCTTCGCGTTCCTGAACCAGATCTTCGTCGTCGATGGATATTTCTCGAGCTTCTTCCGGCTGCCGGCGAGGCCGCGCGCCAGATTTTCGGTGATCGGGAAGCCCTGCTCGGCCATCTCAATCGCCGGCGCCAGCACGTCGGCGAGCGGCTTGCTGCCGTACTTCTGCACCGCCATCGCGGCGCCGCCGACCGCGCCCGGCACCGAGATCGACAGCGGACCTTCATCGGGAATGCCGCCCTTCGATTTGTAGAAATCGATCGTGGCCGCCTGCGCGGCGAATCCGGTGCCGTTGATGAACTTCACCTCGCCCGTTTTCGCGAGGTAGATGAGGACGAACATGTCGGCGCCGAGGCCCGTCATCCCCGGCTCGACCTGACCCTGCACTGCCCACGTCGCAATCGCCGCGTCGACGGCGTTGCCGCCGGCCTTCAGCATCCGCATACCTGCCTCCGCGGCGAGCGGATGCCCCGCGGCCACCATGCCGTGCTGCGCGACGATGGTGGGTCGCCAGCTGGAGGTCTGCGCCGACAGCATCGGCGCCGACAAGATGAACGCCAGCGCAAAGCTCGAGGCTCGCTTCGTCATCGCATCCTCCTCGAAACCGTTTCGATAGTCAGTAGGTGTCGAAATGGTAGCCGAACTGGCGAAGCCGCGTTGCGGAGAAACTGAGCCACGTACCCTGGACACGGCTCAGGATTTCGCTGACGCGGCGCGCATCGAGAGGCGCGTCGGCTGGCAGCGCAAGGATCTGCTCGTACGCGAACGCATAGGCATCGTCTCGGCTGACGGTTATGTCCCGCCAGACGCGCGCGGCGTCGTCGGGCCTTCCGCCGTTCCAGTAAATCGAGCCGATCAGGAAGCGCGCGTCGCTGACGCGATAGCCGTCCGGCGTTGTCTCCACAATCGTCGAGAGGATGCTCAACCGTGCTTCATCATAGTACTGCTTGAGCGCCGCGCGCGAAGTGAGGTTCCGTCGGTCGAGCAGCACGCGATAGTACTGCTGAATGGCGGCGATGGCCTTGTACGCGTGCTCATTGGCTCCGCGCGTCCATTGCAGATCCTCGTCCGGCACGACATCGAGCAAGGTGATCAACGCGTCGAAGCTCGCCTGCGCGATTTTGTCGAGCAGGAACAGCAGTTCGGTCGTCGCCTTCGTCGACGGTTGCTGCGCCGCATACCGCGCAATGAAATCGATGAAGTCTGCATGATCGGATGCGAGTCCGAGCTCGGTCCACAGGCGCGGGTCTCGAATCTTCGGATCGGCGTACGGCTGAAGGCCGTTCTGAGCGACGTAACCGGCCAACAGGTCTGATAGGCGTCCGACGCGAGCGCTATACCTTTCCGCGAGCGCGATGATTGGTTGGAACACCTGCCAGCGATCGCGGCGCGACCATGACGCATCGAGCAGCGACTGGACGGCCGCGTCGGTCATGACGAGCGGCGGCTTTGCCGCATCGCTCGGCCCGGCACGCACGAGCGGATTGCCGATGCCGGCCGCCGGCTCGCGACTCGCAACCGACGCGAGGCGTTCCAGCGAGACGCTGCCCGTCAGAAACGGAAACAGCGCTCCGGCACGCGTGATCACTTTTCGAAAGTCGAACGAGAAACCGGGCAGCGACAACGTCGCCGCACTCGGATCCACACGGATGCCCAGATCTTCTGGCGTCGGATCAGGCGAAAGCGTCTGCGCCTGAAGCACGACGATCGTCAATGGGCTCGCTGGTTTCCGCGCAGGAAACGAGACGACGGCGCGCGCGGCGAACCAGCTGATTGTGACGATGGCAAACACGTGCAGCGTGAATGACACAGTGAAGGCAGAGGTCCGACGGTTCATCGCGCTCTCAGCGAACCATCGATGGCGGCGGTAGCGAAGGAGGAGGCGGCGGTGGTGGACCGCGCGACGACTCATGCCGGCGCCAACCGCCGGCGCGCGCGCTTCGGCGCCCGCGCGGCGGCTTCCTTTCTCGCCCGATCGACAGCCGCCTCGCCGAGCGCCGTCAGTTCGTACAGTCGTCGGCCGGGGCGATTCTCGCGCGCGGGGATGTCGGGATGTTCCCAGCGGCTGCGCAGCAAACCCATCTTCTCGAGGCGACCAAGGGCGCGGTACAGCGTCCCGTATGCGGTCAGCAGCCGCGCGCGGGTGAACGCTACTTTTCGATCTGCACGTGGTCGACCACTTGCGTGACGCCGTCGGTCTCGCGCGCAAGCCTGACGGCGCGATCGTGCTCGGCAGCCGAGCCGACCGTCCCGCTCAACGTTACGGTCGATCCGTTCGTCGTCACGTCGATCGCGCGCGATTTCACCGAGTCGTCGAGCGCCATCTTGGCCTTGATCTTCGCGGTCAGCCGCGCCTCGTTGACCGTTTCCTGCACCTTGGCCGTCGCGACCGCGGCCTTCTCGCCGATCGCGGCGCCGCGCTCGCGCGCCGTCGCCGTGTCGATGGTTCCGCTCGTCGCCGTCGGCTTGTCGGCCGGCCGCGAGGGCCGCGACCCGGTCCACCACCCGAGCACGAAGAATGCGACGAAGCCGATCAGGACGATCGCGAGCAGCGCTCGAATCAAGCTCCGCATACACCCTCCTTGACCTCTAACCTCGCAGGTTCAAGCAAGGTGCCACGCGGACGCTCAGCCTTTACGGCGGCGGGGCGCGGTTTTCCGCGATTTCGACGGATGAGGTGAGCGTGCCGTGGAATTGTTCTGCCACGCAAGGGTCATCGCTTCGCCCAATGTGTCTTCGTCGACCGCAGCGAGGCGAACGCGCGTGCATCCCTGGCGTCCCCATGCGCCGTTCTCTGGGGTGAACGCTTCGGGATGCGCGCGCACGAAGTCCCGCTGCCGATCGGGCGCGAGCTTCACCATCCCGTGCTTGTCGTCGGCGTGCAGCGTCGCGAAAATTTTTCCGTTCGCGCGAAAGTCGGGATGGCCCATGTGGGCGCCCTCGATGGCGCCACTCATCCCGAGCGCGATGCGGCGAAACGCGCTGGCCGTGATCATGACGCGCAATTGTGGCACACGGAAGGAACGTCGTGCGCCGGCGTGGCCGGTAGTCAGAGAGTGACGCGGGGATGCGCGGCCATCACAGATTTCGTGTGGTGATGACGGCGCGACGCGGCAACGCGAACGAGGTTCAGGCAGCGATTGACTTCCTGCGTGAGGGCGTCGGGGGCCTCTGTCGTGTGGGCGTGGACGCGGCTGGCCGACGTCACAAGGAGCATCAGCGTGAGCGCCGCCCGACCGATAGGTGAGATCCGCACGCAAACAGCAGAGGCAATCCGAATACCCGCACTGTTTGCGCCTGAAATCGATTGGTTTCGCTGCGTTTGCGACTGCGCCGATTACAGATTGGAGGCGCGACCCACGAAGTCGCACGAGCGATGCGGCAACATGTCTGTGAGGAAAATGCCTGACGCGAACAACGAGGGCCCAAAAAGGAACCGGCGCAACCACCGTCTCGCGGTCAAGTCTGAAGTGGGTTGTTCACCCTCTTCGACTTGCCTGCTCGACGACGATTGCGCCAGCGAGACGTAATATAGGCAACTTTTCCGATTTGGCAAGTGCCAATCTACGCGACGATCCGGATCACCACACGCCGGTTTTGCGCGCGTCCCACCTTCGTCGAATTCGTCGCGACCGGCTTCTCACCGCCGTAGGTGATCACATTCATCTTGTGCAGTGGGATGTGGTACTGGTCGTACAGATACTGCTGGACCGCCTCTGCTCGCGCCAGGCCCAACTTCCGATTCACGCCATCGGGGCCAACGTTGTCCGTATGTCCCTCGATTTCGATGTAGATGCTCTTGGGATCCTGTTTGAGCTGCCTGATGAGACCGTCGATGCTCGTCCTCGCGGCCGCAGGCAGGTCGGGCCGTCCGAACTTGAAGTTTCCCTCCTGTTCGCTCAGCACGAGGTCGTAGACGAGCCGCTTGGACGCTTTGTCCAGGACATCCATTCTCACGCCAGAGGCTCGGGCGGAGTTCGCGGCCTCCGTGGCGACGCTGTTGGCGACGCGCGCGCTCTGGTCCGCGGCCTGCGCTTTGTCGTCGACCTCGGCGATCTTCTGTTCGTTCCTGCGGGTTCGTTCCTGCGTCTGCTCGAGCGAGCGGCCGACGGCGTCGACTTTGTCGTTGACGTCGCCGACGCTCGATCTGACGAAATTCTTCGTGGCGCAAGCCTGAGACGCACCGACGGTCAGCACTGTGATCGGGATGGCGATGAGGAGTCTGGGCATGGGACGGCCCTTTCCACTGGGGCGATGACCCGCACGCATCAAGCGGTTTGCCATCCGGACGGCTGCGCCCAAGTGGTTGCAACCTTTCGACTTTCTCCTCTCGCGTGCGACCGGGGACCCGCTGATCCGAGCGTCAACAATGCAATGGAAGTTTCGTTTTTGGCTGCGTCGCTGCGCGCGGGCTATTTCACGAGGAACAACCGGTCCTGGCGACGGAGCGCCCAGCGGATTTTCCCGTCGGCTGCGATGACCGCATCCTCTTCCTGAGCCATCCGCACCGGCTGTCCGCCCCATTCCGGCACCGGCGTCGTCGCCTGCAGCTCGATCGAAAACCATATGCTCGGAATGACGTTCGCGTCGCCGCGGCCGGCCACGCCGTCCTGATAATCCCACAGGCCGATGAGCGGTCCCGCGCCGTGACCGTGCAGTCCGATCGGATGCGAGTAGACGCTGCCCTGAATGCCGCGGGCCTTCATGCGCGCGAGCGTCGCGCCGAGGATCTCGTTGCCGGTCCGTCCCGGCCTGATCTCCTCCATCGTCATGTCCTGCAGCGCGTTGGCGTTGGCGAGCGCCTTGCGCAGCCCCTCCGGTGCATCCTCTTCGCCGGGCCGCAGGACGTACGCCAGGTGTTGGGTGTCGGTGTTCAGCCGGGCCACGGTGATGCCGACGTCGCAATGCAGCACATCGCCCCGCTCGATGATCGGGTCCTCTCCGAGCTTGTCCTCGGCGACGCCTTTGCGCTGCACGTCGACGGTCGGCTGGAACCAGGTGGCCAGACCCAGATCGTTGACGCGCTGACGCCACCACCACGCGAGGTCGCTGGTGCGCGTCGTCCCCGGCGCGATCGTGCGCGAGGAGAACATTTCCTGCGTCATCGACCACACGAGCTCCTGCATCCGCGTGAAGAAGGCCTCCTCCTCCGGCAGGCGGACCGCCACCACGTCGAGCGGCAGGCCTTCGGCGTCACGGAACCTCGCGCTCCACTTCTCGCCGAGGGCCGCGCTCATCCCCTTCAACTCGCCGCTCGAGAGCCCGTCGGAAAATGCGAACACCGTCGATCGGTCGATGCCGATGACGCGCGGGTTGCGCTCCTCGACGACCGCTTTCAGCGCCAGCCACTGCTCGTCTCCCCACAGCTCGGCCTGCTGCCCGCGTCCGACGTTCGAAGCCGCCGCTCGCATCGACCGGCGCGCTTCGAAGACGCCGCCCTGCGAGGTGCCGCCGAGCGCAATCCGCTCGATGCACTGCGCCGAGGGCACAGCGCCGCTCGATGCGCACTTGTCGAAGAACACGTAGATCGTGCGGCGGCGCGCGGCGAAGGTCTCGGGCGCGACGAGCGCCGAGAACACTGGATCTTCGTTGTACTCGCGCATCGGCACGATCCACATGTCGACGCCGTGCTTGCGCATCAGCGACGGAAGGAAGGTGTCGAGCCGCTTGCGGAGCCATTGCTGCTGCATCGCCGCCTGATCCCGAAGCGTGCCGAACGGACGCTGCGGCGGCGCCTGCGCAGTTCCGTGGGCGGTCAACGCTGTGCCGAGCACAGCAACGAAAGCGAACCGGCGGAAACGCAGGGCAAGCGTCGATCTGAAGTCCATAATCACGAATTCTATGACGGAGGTCCTCAAAGCAGGATGGGCGGGATGGCAGGATGGGCCGGAGAGCCGCTATGACGGCAGCGTGCGCTTCAGATCGCGCCACTTCCAGATCTGATAGAGAGGCGGATACACGGCGAGCTCGAGGAGAAACGACGTGAGGATGCCGCCCACGAGCGGAGCGGCAATCCGCTTCATGACGTCCGATCCGGTGCCCGACGCCCACATGATCGGCAGCAGGCCGAAGAACATCGTTGCGACCGTCATCAGTTTCGGCCGCAAGCGCTTCACGGCGCCCTGGACGATCGCCTCCTGCAAGGCAGCGCGCGAACGCAGCCGTCCTTCCCGCCTGGCCTGCTCGCAGGCGAGATCCACATACAGCAACATGAAGACGCCCGTCTCGGCGTCGACGCCGACGAGCGCGATCAACCCGACCCACACGCCGACGCTCATGTTGTAGCCGAGCAGATAGAGGAACCAGACGGCGCCAATCGCCGAAAAGGGAACCGCGAGCGCAACGATGAGTGTCTTCGCGATGGATTGAGTGTTCAGATACAGCAAGAGGAGCATGAGCACGACCGTCGCCGGCACGACGACGGTCAGCCGCTCCGCGACACGCTGCATGTCCTCGTACTGACCGCTCCATGAAATCGTGTACCCGGGCGGAAGCGTCAGGCTGTTCGAAAGCAGTCGGGCGCCCTCCTTCACGTAGCTGTTCGCGTCGCGGCCCGCGAGATCGACGTAGACGTAGCCGGTCAGCAGTCCGTTTTCGTTGCGCACCATCGCGGGACCGGTCGCCGCCGCAATCGTCGCGAGCTGCGCGAGGGGCACGTGGCGCTGTCCGGATGATGTCGGAATTGGCAGCCGAGCGAGGTCGCCGACGTCGCTCCGGAAGTCCGACATATAGCGCACGTTGACCGGATAGCGCTCGCGGCCCTCGATCGTCGTCGTCACGTTCTCGCCGCCGATTGCGTTCTGGACGATCGTCTGGGCATCGTCGATGCTCAGACCGTATCGCGCGATCTGCTCCCGGTTCCACGTAATGTCCAGAAACAGCCCCGCGCCCGTCCGCTCGGCGAACACACGGCGCGCACCCGGGACGCGCGACAGAATGGCCTCGGCCTTCGCGCCGAGCGCGTCGATGACGGCAACATCGCCGCCCGAGATCTTCAGGCCGATTGGCGTCCGGATACCGGTTGTCAGCATTCCCGTTCGCGCTCTCACCGGCATGGTCCAGGCGTTCGACAGCCCCGGGATGTCGACTGCTTCGTCGAGCTCACGTACCAGCTGTTCCTGCGAGATGTGATCAGGCGTGATGCGGCGCAGGATCGTCCGCGCCCATCCGGGCGCCCACGACGAATACCACGTCGGCGCCGTGCGCCACTCGGACGTCGGTTTCAACGTGACGATCGTTTCGAGCATCGAGAGCGGCGCCGGATCGGTCGGCGTGTCGGCGCGGCCGGTCTTGCCGAGCACGCGGTCCACTTCGGGAACCTGCTTGATGATGCGATCGCTCGATCGGAGCAGCTTCTCGGCGTTCGCGATCGAGATGCCCGGCATCGTAGAGGGCATATAGAAGATCGTGCCTTCGTCGAGGGGCGGCATGAATTCCGAGCCGAGGCGCTGATACACCGGGACAGTGGCAATCAGCGCTGCGACCGCGATGCCGACGACGATCCACGGACGCCGCAGCGACCAGTTGGCGATTGGTTCGTAGGCGCGGATCAACCGGCGGCTGATCGGATGTTTGTCTTCGGAATGGATCGTGCCGACGGCGATGGCATTCGTCGCCCTGCAGATCCACGCCGGACGAAAATCGAACCGTCGAACGCGAATCAGCAGCAGCCGCAGCGCGGGATCGAGGGTGATCGCGAGCACGCCGGCGACCACCATACACAGCGACTTCGTGTACGCGAGCGGCGTGAACAGCCGTCCTTCCTGTCCTTCGAGCGTCAGCACCGGCAGGAACGACACGCCAATCAGCAGGAGCGCGAAGAAGCTTGGCGGTCCAACCTCCTTCATCGCGCCAATCACGACCGTCCGGTAGTCTTCGCCGCCGCCAGCCTCCTTCCAGCGTTCGAGCTTCTTGTGCGTCTGCTCCACCACGACGATCGAGGCGTCGACCATTGCGCCGACGGCGATGGCGATGCCGCCGAGCGACATGATGTTGGCCGTGAGGCCCGCCATGCGGAACGGCACGAACGCTGCCAGCGCCGCGAGCGGGATCGTGAGAATCGGGATGACGGCGCTCGGCACATGCCACAGAAAGGCGAAGATGATAGCCGCCACGGTGATCATGATTTCGACGAGGGTCGACGTGACGTTGTCGATCGATTTCTTGATCAGATCGGAGCGGTCGTAGATCGGCACCACCTTCACGCCGGGCGGCAATCCCGCCTCGACCTCCCGAAGCTTCGCCTTGACGCGCGCAATGACGTCGAGCGCATTCTCGCCGTGGCGCATCACGACAATGCCGGAGACGGCTTCGCCGTTGCCGTCGAGGTCAGTCGCACCTCGGCGCAGCTCGGGACCGAGCACGACGTCTCCGACGTCTTTGATGCGGATCGGCGTGCCGCCCTCGGTGGCGGCGAGCGCGATGTTCCCGAGGTCCCCTGCGGATTGCGCGTAGCCGTGGCCGCGCACCATGTACTCGGCGCCGCCGAATTCAATCACGCGTCCGCCGACGTCGTTGTTGCCACTGCGGACCGCCTCGACCACGCGGCCGATCGGCAGGCCGTAAGCCCTCAGTCGGTTGGGATCGACGTTCACCTGGTACTGCCGCACGTAGCCGCCAAGCGACGCGACGTCGGCGACGCCGCGAACGCTCCTGAGGTGATACCGGAGATACCAGTCCTGGTACGAGCGGAGTTCCGCGAGCGTGTGCGAGTGAGATTCGTCCGCGAGGACGTACTGGAAGACCCATCCGAGTCCGGTCGCGTCGGGACCGAGCTCGGTCGTCGCGCCCTGCGGAAGGCGCGACAGCACAGGCGAGAGGTACTCGAGCGTCCTCGACCGCGCCCAGTAGATGTCGGTGCCGTCTTCGAAGATGACGTAGACGTACGAGTAGCCGAAGTCGGACACGCCACGTACGGTTTTCACGCGCGGCGCGCCGAGGAGCGCCGTCACGATCGGATAGGTCACCTGCGCATCGACAACGTCCGGGCTGCGGTCCCAGCGCGAGTAGACGATCACTTGCGTGTCGCTGAGATCCGGGAGCGCATCGAGCGGAACGTGGATCATCGACCACGCGCCGGCGATCGCGGCGAGAACGGCCGCCATCACGACGACGGCGCGATGTCGTGCGGACCACTCGATGACGGCCGCAATCACGGCCGTGACCGGTCGTCGGGGCTGCTGGTGCGGATGCGGCGTTCGGCGTCCACGACGAAGGCGCCGGCGACCACGACGCGCTCTCCGGCGCTGAGGCCTTTCACGATCTGGACGCGTCCGCCGAGGCGCCAGCCGGTCTCGACCTCGCGGGGTTCGAAGACGCCGGCGCGCCGCTCGACGAACACCGTGCGTTTCAGACCCGAATCGATAATCGCATCGACCGGCACGGCAATCGCTGGCGGGAGTACGATCGGCAGATCGACGTCGACGAACATGTCAGGTCGAAGGACGTAGGAAGGGTTGTCGATCTCGAGACGCACCTTCGCGGATTGACTGTCGCGATCGAACTGCGGCGGAACGTCGCGGCTGATCCGCGCCCGCAACGACACGTCACGGCCGTGAATCGACACGTTCGCCGTGGCGCCCGGCGTGACATAGTCGGCTTCCGCGCCGAACGCGTCAGCTTCGACCCATACGCGGCGCAGATCGGCGATCCGATAGAGCTCGTCGCCTCTCAGAACCTTCTGACCGACCGAGACGTGACGTTGGACGATAAATCCGTCCGCGGGCGCGGTAATCGTGATATTCGGCGGAACCTGCCGCGTCTTTTTCAGCTCTTCGATTTGCACGTTCGACATGCCCAGCGTCAACAGCCGGTCGATGGCCTGCTGAAGCGCTGCGCCTGCGAAATCGATCGCGGCGGCGCTTTCTCCGTCTTTGTGCGCGCGATCGAGCACGTCGAGCGCGACGATGTACGACTGAATCGGCGTGCGGGCTTCCGGCGTCGAGATCGTGGCGAGCCATTGATCCTTCGTGACGAGCGATCCGGTCGTTGCCGGCGCAAGGGCCCGTACGTAGCCCTCGATGCCGATATTCAACCGGTACATCCGGGTCTCATCCACCGCGACGCGGCCGAAAAGCCGCAAGGTCTCGGTTACTGCGGCATTCTCGACCGGCGCGATACGGACGCCAATCAATTGCTGCTGTTCGTCGCTCACGCGAGGCTCGCCGGCGGCGCGCACCATACGACGAACGTCGGTCGACGACCACTCCTCGCCGGCGTACACCGGCTGGAGCTGCATGCCGCAGTCGGGAGCACTCCCCGGTTTGTCGGATCTGTAGGCGGGGTGCATCGGATCAATGTAGTACAAAACCTTGCGCGTGCGCACGCTCGCGGCGCTCACAGCCTCTCGCTGGTTGTACCAGGCGCCGGCGAGAAAACCGGCGCCCAGGGTTCCCAGCAGAACGACGGAAACAGCGGCTCTGTTCATCAGTCCATCCTGGGCCTTACGCCGGTTACGTTGTGGTGCTGCGGCTGTTTCCGATGATCTCCCAGCCGAACATCATCGTGTGATCCTCGTGCGCGAGGTTATGGCAATGGGCGACGTACTTGGCTGTTGTGCCAACCGCAGCCTGGGTCGCGGTCGGGAACGTCCGGAAGTTCCGGTAAATGACGACTTCCTCGCCCGGGCCTAGCGCGATCGTGTCTTCCTTCGCGAAAACGTCGTCGGGCCCCACTGGCGTGACGGCGTTGTAGCGGACGCCGTTCTTTTCGATGATCCGGTGTTCTTCCTGATGGAAGTGCATCGGGTGGACCCACCCGCCGCCGCCGTTCTTGACGCGCCACACTTCGGCATAGCCCTTTTGCGTGCGCGCCAGCGGTTCACAGACCTGGAATGGCCGGTCGTTGATCAGCCATTGAGTTTCGCGGTTCAGCACGGCCGTAACCGGATCCAGATTAAGACCTCCGGACCCGCCGCCACGCTGCAACTCGAACGAACGATGCGTCAGCTTGCTCAAGGCCGCGTCGCTGAAATCGATGTCGGGAAGCGGACGAAGCTTTCTCGAGGCGAAATTTCCCGCGGCATCGAAGACCGCCGCGCTGTTGTCGGTCTCCGTCGCTGGCAGATCGTCGATCACCAATTTCAGGATGGGTACCTTGTAACTCGGATCGCTGCTATCCGGCTTGCGGCCGTCCTCCATCTTCGCCACGTTCACCAGATAGATCACGTCGCCGGCTTTGGTTTCCTTGCGTGTGCCGTCTGGCCCCTTCATGTAGTGAGTGAAGTCGACGATCAGTTCCTTGCGTCTCGACGGCCAGATCTCGAAGGAATTCCGAAGAGTCGAGTCTGGCAGAAGGCCGCCCTCGCTCGCGATCTGCACGAACTGCATGCACTGCTGGCCGTCGGGCAGAAGCCACTGACCCTGCGTTCCGCGTGCCTCTTGCAGTTTGCCGCTAGCCGACTTCATCAGTCCGAGCTCATACACGCGCGAAATCGAGGCGTCGAGGAAACGGAACCGGTACTGGCGGCGTTTGACGTGGAGCACCGGGAACGCCTTTCCGTTCACAGTGAAGATGTCGCCGACGAATCCGTGATTCGGGAAATGTTTGAAGAACGTCATCCCCCACCACTCCGGATGCGTCTCACCGCAGCCGACGTGGAAGTCCTGATGAGGCGTTACGCCGTCGTCCAGCGCGCAGTCGAAGATGGCGAGCGGGATGTCGTAATCGACGCGACCGGTATCCTTGTTGGGGACGCCGGGCAGTCTGAGACCGTAATTCTCGTCGCCGGGGTCCTTGTCGGGATCGTAAATGGGATAGAGGCCGACGAGACCCCTGTAGACGTTCGCACCCGTGTATCCCTCGAAGTGATCGTGGAACCACAGAAACGATTGCTTCTCGTTCTCGTCGCCGCCAGCCGGGTAATTGAGATAGAGGTTGTCCACCCACTGGCCCGGGTGATAGCCATGCGGTGTGGCGTGTGGATTGCCGTCACTTTCGGGCGCCGTATGACCGTTGTGCAGGTGCGTCAGAAACTGCCCCTTCGGCGCTCCGAACAATCCGTGTACTCTTGTCGGGTCGAGCTCATTTTCGAAGCGAACCAGCGCCGGTTTTCCGTAACGCCCGTAGATCATCGGACCGGGAAACGTTCCGTTGAAGCCGTAGATGCTGCTCGGCGGCAGGCGGCCGTCGACGAATTTGGCTGCCTGAGGGGGCGTTACAGGGTTGCCATTTGCGTCAATGGGCTGCACCGTGGAGTTGGTGACGCAATGGAAACCTACCTGCAACTTGATGTGGTACGTATCCGGCTCCGGATATCCGATGTCGGCCGGTTTGATCGAGTGCGTGGAATTCAACTCCCCGTTATTCGACTGCTGGCCCAGCCCGTACCCATAGGGTGGCGACAGTGCTTCGGTCTTCAACGGCACGGGGACCGGGAGGTCTTGTTCGAACGGGTGGAGGATAAACGGGCTGGTCGGCATCAATTCAGTCGCTTCTTGGCCACCGCACGGCGATTGAAACAGCTGACTCGGATCCCCCACGAAGGTGCACGAAGACGACGACGTCATCTGATCGTCGGCAGACAACGCGTCGCCTGCCGCCGCGCCAAATAGGAAGGCGCCTCCGATTTTCAGCAATTGCCGCCGCGTCAGCTGGAGAAGATCGCGTATCGCCATAATCAGTCTCCTTCGTGGCTGAAAATACGAAAGGCCCGATGCGCGCTTATGGGCCTCTGCGCGCAACGGGCCTCGAAAACTGTTCGACGTTAAAACCGCTGATTAGCCGTCAGTCGGTTCCGACCAGATCGTTCACCACCTTACAGCGGCCGCACTTGATTTCGATATGCTTGCCCGGACGAACCGCGTGCTGTTCGATCTTCTCGAGCAGCCGGCCGCAGCCGCGGCAGCGCAGCTCGATCCAGTGAATGTCCGATTGGCGACCCGGCTCGGGCTGGCGTGAAGACATAAGCATGGAGACATCGCCTCCGAGCCCGAAACAACCGGAGCTTGAGCAGTCAAGGAACGATGGCTAATGTGGCGCGGACTGATGGATATGTCAAGGTCAGGTGCACACAAGTTGATCACCCATGCCACACGAATCCAGCCAGATGGGTGCAGATACGATCGGAAGGGCGGCGGCACTGAAGGACGTCTGTGGCCCTTTAGTGCCTAGTGCTACACCGGCCACGCACGTGGGACGTTCAATCGATCGTGTTTGCGCGGTCAAGCATCAAGGCGCCTGCGGTCTTGAACGTCGATAGATTCGAATCGTCGGACCAGGACGAATGACCGTCGCAAATCCAGACATCGGCAGAAAGAATGCGTCTTGAAGATCGTAGACGCTCGCGTCGTTCTGCAGCCGCGTCGCCGGGATCGTCTGCGCGAGCTCGTATTTTTCGGCTGACAATCGTCGCAGGTCCATTGGCACGGTTCCGTACACCAGCGGCGATTCGGGCAGGACGAGCCAATCGGGAAGACGGCCGGAACTGTTCGTGAAAGCGTTCCGCGTCGGATCGAACGTTTCGACCGTCCATCGGTGCATCGACAATCCGACCAGGCTCGCGCCCGCGTACGCGCCGCCGGCGTCGTAGAGCGATTCCTCGGGCTTCACACGCGCGGCGAGCCACCTCCCGGCGAGGACGCGCGTGTCGGTCTTCTCCAGCAACACGTCCATCCACACGCTGTTCACCAACGTCGGGACTGAGACGGCAAATGCCAGGACAACGACGAGCGTACGACTTGACACGCGCACGCGACGCGCCAGCCAGTCAGCAGCGTACTGAACCACCACTGCCGCCGACACGCAGGCCAAGGGAACGATCGGCAGGATGTAACGGAAGAACACCGTGCGGCCAGGCGCCAGGAGCGTATAGAGCGCCGCACAGAACACGCCGATGATCAGAG